>ENA-UOUE01000660-UOUE01000660.1-compost-metagenome-genome-assembly--contig:-NODE-660-length-27125-cov-8.474231_pt1 | contig 27125 bp, 16 predicted proteins | sample MGYA00238146_ERZ747223 | MGnify/ENA primary metagenome ERZ747223 (study PRJEB28781, sample SAMN06268865) | compost metagenome | isolation source: single cell | place: USA: California, Emeryville, Joint...
TATTGGTGAAGAACCAGAAGGGAAAAAAGCAGCTTTTTCGAGAATACTAGACTCGCAGAAATAATTGCTTGTGATTTGTGTTGTAATTCTTGGCAGCTACCTCTGTCTATATCTAACATATATTTTTGAGTGTTATTAAAATTTTTCATTTGGGATATTTAAGAAAAATTTTTACAATTTCTAAGCAAGATCAGTTGAAAGAAGATTTCATCCAATTTATCCCAATGGCAGTTTCTTTATTCTCAGTATATTTCTAAGTAGGCAGAAAGGACAATTATTTTCAATTAGATCATTTCCAATATATCTGCGACAGAATTTGAAATTACTTTAAAAATGAACTTGCATGATTTACAATGACACTATGGAACTATATATATTAATTGGAGCAATACTTATTAAAAAATAAATGTTTTGCAGCAAATTTCAAATCTTAACATAAAATCGACACGAACAGCAAAATGCTGCTCGTCCCTTACTTCTAAATACCTTAATAGAAAAAAAATGCTCAAATTCTGCCATAAAGATGAGAATATGAGGAAATATTTTTGTCGACAAGAAAAGCATCACAGGATAAATCTTACGCTATTTCCCATCAAAGTGCTCGAAGTATTCAATGATGGAGAGGGCATTCTGCGAGAAGTTGAAATATCCAGGCTTTGAGGCTCTGCCCTTCGTAAAATTCTCTTTCTCGGGACGTGCGTTGTAGCTAATGGATGCAAGGCTTTATTCACTGCGGGTGTATAACCGAACGCACGAGCAAGGCTCTGATTTGGTGTGAATTTTACGACTTCATTCGAGCAACGCTCGAACCCTTTTGGTAATTTCTGATAATTATTGCAATTTTTTGGAAGCCCTGGGTGCAGGCTGCGGAAGAGAACCGTCTTTGGAACCGGGGGCTGGAAGACTGGGAGTTGCCTCTGCCAGTCTGGCAATTTTTCGCATATTTCACTCAGAGAAGTGCTAGGTGACGGTCTCTTTATAAATGAAACGCTCTCAGTTCTCTTTTTAATCTTTAAATAATGCTGCCTATGGCCTGCCGAGGTTCTATTGTTTAGTTTTATTGAAGGGACAGGCCCTGGCGAGCTGACCCGAGAGAGGCTGGAACTGATCTTATGGAGCGAGCCGAGTGTTTCTAATGAGCGGGATCTGGTATTTTTCATTTTTTTGGATTATGATTATTCTTTCGATGTGACGTTGATTCTGATAGCTTATAAGGAGAATAAGCAGAATTCAAAAAATCAAATAAATGCAATAAGTTTTAATTTTTTCTTAAAAACCTTAATTATTGGTCTGAATAGCCCGGCGGGAGAAGCGTTTGCAGGGTTAGGTAATTAAATATCCGAAAGGTTCCATAGCATCAGCCTGGCTTCTCTTCATCAGTGGGGACGCAATCTAGCGGTAAGTTGAGGATTTTCTCAATGAATTAGGGTTTTACTAATGAATTGAAAAATAACATACTTTTTTAATAAATTTTATTTCGTTTATCGCTGAGAAATAACCAATTTGGAATCATGCTAATCGAAATTAATAAATTTTTGTATTGCTTATTTACATAATAAAATTATATCAATTAGGTAGATATTTTTTATTGAGGAACGATACTGAAAGTGTTCAAGAAATCGGCAATTTTAGCTTTCTACTGCGTGATATCTCAGTCTATCTATTGCAAAAGTCCGTTAGTTAATCCCAAACATTGCAAGGACCTATAAAATAGATTTTATGATGCGAATCTGATTCCAAAGCAAGAGCATTATATTTTCGGACTCATAAGTCTTTTTTCGATGGCTCTCTCATAAATAATTTATAATTTCCAATTCCCTGGGCTCCAATGAATGCGTATGTTAAAGCAGTATGAGACGAGAAATCATTATTATTCATCAGGTCAACGTAAAATTTTTCATATTCTCTCACAGAGCAAAATTCGTGACCCGCTTTACGCTAAGCTAATTTCAAACAATATTCTGGTCTCTCACTGAGAAAATTTAAACGTAAAAGTACAAAGGTAACAAACCAAAGTGGAGGATATGCTCTGTGTTATTCAAGAGTACAAAAAGCTAAGATGAAAAAAAACTTTTCACAAAATATTATTTTTCACTTCGATGTGAAAGCACTTCTCTTGCCGCTGACTGGAGCTTGCGCTGAGGAGGAACATTTCCTTGTACTGGTGTTGTATATTTGGAGGCTAGTTAAAAAATAAAGTGGTATAAGTCAGCAAACGCCGTCTCTGCAAAGTTACTGATATGGCAGCTCTCTTCTAAGGAAACCTGCGATTCTATGCACTGATTTGTCTTTTCTATTACACCAATCGTTGATTCTTTCCCTGCCTCTGCTGTAGACCCCAAATATTGATTCAATTGATCCATTATTTTCGTATTCGCACCAGCCATCCTCATGATCAATTTACTCGATTCAATAGCATATTTCTGGCCTCGGCTGAGCTCCTTTACCTCCAGTTTCAATCTCAAAAAATTTCTTTCCATTTCTTCAAACCCGTCTGTGCAGTCAAACTCTCGATACTCACTAAATACGAGTGATACAAAGGCTCGATTAAGAACAATACTATAGCTTCCTCGAAAATATTTTCATATGTTTTTTAACTTTCTGAACGTTCTCGCTGGGGTCCTTGTCCATCTTTCGGGCCCTCGATCTCGCTCGAAAGAGGTTTGTTAGGACCATAGCAGCCTCTTTCTCCATATCGCTTCTCATCAGTACCCTTCGCAATAGCCTATAGACCTAACAGAGGCGTGTGAGAGCCAAATATTTCATAGAAAGTCAATACTTTGAGCTCTCTACCTCCCATAAGGATCAAGTTTGTAATACTGACGACCATCAATGATGTAATGGTCGTTCCGATTATACTGACGAAAAAAACGATAAGTCTGCCTAAAAACGTCTGAGGTGTAAAATCGCCGTACCCAACTAAAAATACGTCAGTGCTGACTGCTAGGAAGGAGAGTTTACTCGTTGCCATTGTGACGATGACGGACCACATAGCGTTGGGGAAATCGAAAGCGAGCAGAAATCCCGGGAAGACTTGGGTTGGTCGCTCCGCGATACGCAATAAATATCCAAATAAAGGAATCGAAATGATATAGGTGAAGAAGACTAGCATCAGAGGGTTCGTCTTCATGATGCATTTAAGCGTAAAAAGAGACCCTGGCCTAACACCGTAAAGCCCGCTTCAGACAGACAATAAAAAATTTGAGCTAATGAAATCTTTTAAGGATCCATACCAGAGTCTTTGAGCCCGATTGCCGTTCCAGTAGCTACTAAATAGCACAATCCTTAGCACTATTATGATCCGTAGAGCTGAAAAGATTTGCAGAATATAGTTGACGCGATAGGAGATTTCCAATCCTGTTGTCAATGTTGTGGTTTTGTAACTCAGGTCTACCCAATTAAAGAACGCTTTGTCCAAATGCAGAAATGAATTATTTACCGTAGAGCCACGGATACGGGATTATCATTGCCAAAAAACATTCCCAGATTAACATTTTGTAGATACCAGACGAAAAAACATTGGCTTTCGAGGACACCATTTTCTTTATTTGAAGGTATCGCACTATGTAGTTATACCGAGCCAGCAGTAATAAAACTATGTCATGAACGAACAATTAGCGCTCAAAAGGGGAATTTTCGCTGTTACCAAGGCAAAGACTGGTAAAGAAGTTTAGATAAAGAAGGACTATGCATCGTTCTCGAGATCCTCCATTGTAATCCGTCTCATACTAAAAAAAAAGAGAGCAAGGTCCAGTGAAATAGCATGAACACTGCAAAAATTACCTCGATCACGGAGATTCCCAGGCTGATTAGATAGATCATCACGCATCCAACCTCAACTTCTTTAAGTTTTTGGAAATACATTCTGGTTTGTTTGCCGTCTTCAAAAGATCTGGAGCGAGATGATTCCATTTTCTCACTGATAACAATATAGAGGTGATTTGCACGAAATTTACATAAATTTTGTTTCAATTGGATCGATAATTCGACATCTCGGTCTTGTGAGAGGGGTGTCATCTCGTGGCGTTTCAAACTATGAATCAACCTGAGGAAGAGAACCCTTTGAGTACTGTACCGCTCGAATACCAACGTGCTTATGCTGTTTTTTTTGTTGGAATGTAAGGACAGCAGTTGGCAGCATTTCAATAATTTTATTTAAACAGCCTTAATACACTCTCTTTTTGTTAATACTCCTTCACATGAAAAAAAAAGGGTTCTTGATACACACTGACAACAAAGATAAATAAGTAAGAACAAAACACAAGCTAACACACCATGAAATACATTAATGATGTATTTCTCCATTACCACGTTGATAAGTTCTCAAGAATTCAGAGGACTCTTAGATGAGGGGTTTTCACTATAAGTAAATTATACTGAACTACTGACTTCAAATGTATTAGAAAGGAATGGATATAGAGTTAAAATAAAAGCCTTTAAAAACACCATGACAATTTTTGTTTGAGAACTGGCAACTCCTCAGACAAATATCGCTTTTAAATTGAATTTGATACAAGTTTGAAAGGTTTGAAGGAGGGCTCTTTAGCATGGCTGAAGAATCGGAGTTTGTTTTGCGCTTCCTAGTCTTGAGAAGAGTTTCGATCTTTCGCCTTTCTTGATGGTGAGCGCTTTCAGAGCAATAACAGGCCTTCGATCAGGCTCTGGCAGACAAATATTAAGATCGTAAGAGTCCATGAATATTTCGGCTCTCTCATAGACTGCATCGTAAACCGAAAATTCACTTGATGACTCTTTAACAAGGGTAGTTTCGGTCTGGACGACTGAAATTTGGTAGTCTCTCTGGTCCATGAGTACCTTGCTGGTTTGATTTTATCTTAAATATTGGAGTGTTTAATTATTAACTTTTTGCAGTTCTCAGATTAAATCCTCGAATGCAAAACACCTTTGGCCAAGTTTACCTGCCGATTCATTAAAAATCAATCGCATACTGCCGAAACGTGTGCGATGGGAGGAGAATCGAGCTTAGAAGGCTCAGTATTGAAGTTGAACTGTGATTGCCTACGAAAATAGCTTCTTGGATAAGGAAAGAGTTTGTTCACAGAAACATTCAATTAAAAATCAGAAAACTCTAATTAAATTAAATAAATCGAATAAAACAAAATGAGACGAAACTGTTATGTGTCTGCTTTTATTCTGATTAATTAATAATTTCATTAAATTCCTTCGCTCATTGACATTTTATATTTGCTTGATTTATTTACTGAAAAAAGTTTGGAGTGTAGAGCATTTTGTTCAATAAAATGTTCTCAATTTATCCCTCGGCTTCGAAACTGATGAATTATACTCGATGGGGTTTTTGCTCATTATAGAAAAAATCAAACTCAAGTATCAAGAGTCAGATAATCAATCGTGTTGCTTGGCCTGTGTTAGAAACCAAAGAATGACTTCTTTGACAGATGGCGCAGAGCAACGGGGTTTGACATTGCTGAGAACTATATAGCTAAGCCACATGTATCCATTTAATGATATCGATGTAGATGATATCTCTATAGGATTGAGTTGCGATTAAATGTTTGTATTTAAAAAACGCTATAAGATAGCACAATATCGCCTACTAATTCGCTGCTAAAGCAGAGGAGGGTAGAGGAGGGTGTATATGTGAGGATGAAGTTTGCAATTCAGAACTAATTTATTTGAACATTACGTTCGAAAACGTTAGTTTTTGGTGAGGTCTAAATGCGGTAGTAGATTCTTGTATGAATTCTCAAAGCTGAATAGAATGACATTCTGTTATTACCTTTGAAACGACAATCTTTTTAGTTTCTTGAAGAATGCTATAATAAGCCTTTATTTTGCAAAGAAATTTTAAGAGCAGGGGCGACGACTAATTTTCACTTAGAGATGTATAGGATAGGGCATAAGCCATAAGTTCAAGACAACGATGAAGCAGTTTTGGGATGAAGTGACCCAATTTCATGTGTTCATTATCATAATCGTGCATGATAGGCAGAATTAATAATTCATCTTGGAATGCAAGAATTAAAATGAGACAGGAATGATGGCCTTGTTGTATATTTCATTCTTCAATGAGTTATTGAGAGCTTTAGGTCTATTTAACCTCAAATTAACACTCTGAGTCTGTTTGTAAGAGATTGCAGATAATTTTGGGTGTGACCCAGTTTAAAGACGCAAAGCGAAGACTCTTGGCGGCTCTGCTAATCCTCAATGACCTAAGGTCCTGAGCAATCAGCATAGTTTATTAATACAGACATTGTTCCTTCCAATATCATTGCATACTTAACGATAAGCTGTGGAATCTCTCTTTTTAACTTCACTAATCTGTTCTTAGTCTCTCCAATTCTTCATCTTTTGCTGACTGTTAGCTATACCAACCCCTCTTGAATCGTATAAGAAGCTGGAGTGTTTTTATATCGACATTTCGAGCAATTCATGTCATTCGTTCAATGTATGAGCTGTAAAATTTTGGCATCAACCTTCCCAGCCCATTATGATTTATTGCTCACCTACATTGAATGTAATTCTGTTCAAGTGGAGATCTCTATTTTTGCTTATACTCTGAATGTTTGAAATGCAATAAAATTTAGTGATGATTTTAATACAGAAACTTACAAAGATCTATAATTCAATAGATAGATTCGACTGAAAACTCTGACAATGTCAGGCTCTTCTTCTTTTCACACTGCAACAACTACCACACGCCGCCCTCTCAGCAGTGATTGTCCAAATGCATTTAAAATTCGAGAGACCAGCAAAACACGAGCTGAAATTTCGCAGCAAAACACAACACGATTTACAAATTTTACGAGTTTTGCTGCAGCAGGTCATCAAAACCCTCATTCTGAGTTGTCCCTTGCAGCCAAGACAACTTTACCCAAATTGGCTGAGCCTGTGAATTCTGCCCCGATGAGCGGGAATCAGTTTGTCATCAGAAAATTCCCAGGCGCTAAGACTGCGATCTTTCGCAGTCTCAGGCCGAAAAGCCACGGTGAACTTAAAGAATTATTAAAACCAACCTCTTCAGCAAAGGAGGAGGTTTCTCCGCGAGCTAAGGTCATCGCTCTTAAGGCGGTTTCAAGCTTTACCGTACTACCTGCAAGCTCAAACGGGGTGAGGCTATCCCATCGAAAAACTCAAACTCTTAAAATTCTTCCTCAAAGAAACCCTAAGCACCAATCGAAACCTGAACTTAAATCGATACTGAAGAAAGAATATGAATTTTGGGAGGAAAAGCCCGAAGTCAAATCGCTCGGAGTACTTCCATCAGAGAAACGAGTGAGATTCGCTTGCGATTAATCATGAAAGGAATTAGCCTCAAAATTTTGAAGCAAATCCCTTAGTTTTTTTTGGAGTGGTAGCTCTAATAAGATATGTGATGTTAGTGATGAAGACAACTTGTAAGGGTTTGATAAGGCGATAGCGAATGAAATTTTAATTACCGGTATATGCATAGTTCAAATATGACCTGGAGTATTTTTTGGCTCCATTAACTAAGTTATCGAGGTTTTTTTTGTTGCTTTCTTGTGGTTGCTCCTATTTATCAAGATATAATTATTACTAACATGTTTTATTTCCCGACCACAATTGAATAAAACAAAGACAGAACTTCCTATATAATAATAGCTTAGATGCAGCAAGATTCGCTTTTCCTGTAAGTTATCTAAGATTTAGGTCTGTATGGAATATTTAACTTATTCAGTCAAAATTAAATGAATGCGTCTATTTTTTCCTCTCAATGAATTCGTCCTCTATTGTCGCTTGCATTGAAAGGTAGTGTGAACTTTCAGTAAGTCTGCTCTGGCGTTCTCTTTGCTTGCGACACCTTTTGCAGCATTTTTTAAAGCTTAAATGCGCTATCCCATATACAAAAGCATTGAGTAGGCCCTGCAAATTCACTGCGACCAGCACGAACTGAGCAACTCCAAGCGAGCCAGCACACTCATAATACGCCCATTTATAAATCATTATTAGTTCACTTGGAATCAAACAAAATATGAGGATAGCTGGATAAATGAGCAACTCGAGAGGTGTCGAATTCCCAGATTGGCGTAACATTCTGATTACACACACATAGTAGGTTGTCGCGTAAATGATAACTCCTGCCCCTGGAATAACCAACAAGGTGAGATTAATGAGATCAACTCCTCTGTATTCTTGCAGCTTGATATCCCGCGGATTTGGCTCGAAAAAGAGTAGAATCAAAACATAAATGCCATATAGAATGGGGAGAGGAATTGAACGGATGAGAAATTTCGGGAATTCTCCAGCCAGGATAGCTGTGCTCTCGTGCTTGACGCATAAGAACAGGGCCCGAGCAAACATACAGGTCCACATGAGAGATGAGAGGAAAAATACAGTCCCTAAAACACTGAAAACTTGAATTATCCAAGCTGCAGTGAAAAGCTGCAAGTAGAGAGCTATGTTGCTAAATGCATAGACGAAGTCTGAGAAGCAGATAATGAGGACCATCTTTGTCAAAGGCTCTTTGTAATTCCTCAATGTATAAATTAATACAACATTGAATAAACATCCTAAGAGTGAAGCGCAGTTTGCAACCACATTTGCAATGACCACGGCTTGAAGAGAATCATCTCTTGGACATAACTCAGGGGTTCTTGCTGTCCGTATTTCATCAAAAGGCGAGTCCAACAAAAGATCCATGTGTTATCACAAGGGGGTCACGGTAATATCAAGAATTAAAAATTATTGAATCAGAACTAAACCATTGAGAGTTACTTTATAGATAAAAGCAAAACAGTGCTTTCCTATTTATCCTGCTCGTGTACTAAAATGTGATCCAATCTCTGGCTAAAAGGATATTGGTTTGATCTTTGAAATTAGAATGATATTCAGTAAAAATTGAAGGAAATTTCCTAAACCAAGTGTCAATTCATAGCAAGCAGACTTCCCACAATTTTGAAAGATTTCTTGTTTACAACAAGAGTGTGCGTAACAGAAAATCTTTTCGTTACGAAATTACGTTAAACTAACCAAAACAATACGAAAAACGATTTCTTATATTAAATTGGAATGTAAATCGTCACATCAAATTTTCCAATTTGCCCTTGAATAGTAAGTAACTAGGGTGTGAATTCATCTAGAATTCATAGAGCGTTGGAATCGGCTTTGTAGCTTTTCTTAGAATTGTCTCGCTGAAAGAATCTGACATCCCTATATCACTTTCATCGTGCTTTAGCAGTGCTGTGTCATTCCTTCTCTTCTTGCATTTTTTGAAGGTTATATGAGAAAAACCATAAACAAAAGCATTTAGTAATCCTTGTAAATTCATCGTTGCCACCGCAAACGAGAAAATTCCGAGCGAATTTGCGCATTCATAATAGACCCATTTATAAACCGTTACAGCTTCAGCCGGAACTAAGCAAAGCAGCAGGACAGCTGGGTAAATTAGCAGTTCAAATGGAGTCGAATGGCCAGTCATGCGTAGCTTTTTCATGACAACCCCATAGCAATATGTTGTGTAAATTATTACAATAATCGCAGGAAAGAACGTGAAAGTCAGTTCAGTTGAGGAGGCACCTCTGCTTTCTTTCTGCATGCAATAAACCCAATTCGGCGAAAAGCACGTTGCTTGTGAGGCGTATATGCCATAAAAAACAGGAATAGGTATTGAGTAAATAAAATACTTTTGAAATTTCTCCGCTAAAATGCGAGCGTTTTCATGGACCACGCATACGTATAGTGCTCGAGCGAAAAAGCAAGTCCATGTCAAGGACGCAATATAACTCGAGACACGAAAAATGCCTACAACATCGCATATCCAAAGTAAATGAGTGGCTGTCACACCGCCGAGAAGGATGTTAGTAGTGGCGAATATGATATCTGCGAAGCAGATCATAAGAACCATCTTGATTAGTGGTTCTTTGTAGTTCCTCAAAGCACACGTCAAAATTATGTTAAATAAACAACCTAAGATCGAAGCCCCACTAGAAATCCGATTGGCGAGTAAAAGCGCCTCGGCTGAGACGGAAGGACCATCGAGCGGACAAATATCTGGGGTCTGCAGAATCATGCTTTCAGCTTGGAGTAGCGCATTTGAGTGATTCATAGTGCTTCCAAATTATTAAAATTATCTTAAAGCGACCTGAGTATTATTCCAAAAATTAAAGTAAATAAGCATGAGTAAGGATAATCAATTTACCAAAGGGAAAAAATCCTTCGCGTTCTGATAATTTGCTAATTTAACAAAAAGAAGAATCTATTACCAGGCGTTTTGCAATAAGTTCGGAGATCTAGAGATGCGATTATCTTCGACATTATAGCAATTTCTGTATGCTCGAACTAATCTCTTAGTAGAAAGCAATGGGAGATTTGCTGCCGGTGACCTTAATTTATTTTCGATGCTATTTTGTTTGTTATACTGAAGAAAACTATGCCAATATAGGCTGTAGAGAGTATTTCTTTATTTCTTCTTCTTTTTCTGTTTTGGATTTGATTAAAGAACGCTCTTGAGTCAAATTAAGTAAAAATTGTCTTTTTCAAAAGAAAGCCAATCCTGCAGCTCCAACACTTTCTAAATACTTCTTTATCTGTTTGGAGCAGAACAAAACGAAACATAATTCTTTAATCTATGGTGCTACATCTTACGGAAGTATAATTTTTCTCCTCGAATATTACATTGCCCTCTCATTAAATCAATATAAACATCCATCACAGAAAAAAGGATCGAGATAAGTTTGCTCTAGTATTTTCTTCACAATGAACAACTTTCATCAGAGACATACTTAAAATGTCATTTTTAAAGAAGTACTGTAGGTTTTTCTTAACTCTATCAGGAATTATCGTTCTTCGCACGATGACACCAACTACAACTATCCTCTTGCCGCCTCATTCTATTCAACAACGGAGTTTATTTTGGAATGAAGCCAGTTTAGACAGAAAAATTATGCAATCCAACATCACTCGAGATTATCTATACTCATTCTCAGAGCTATCTCTCAGCAAGCTCCTGGCTCTTTCACAGAGGCAAGAACACATTCAACAGAACACGAAAAATCTTCCAGTTAGAAGGCATCTCATAAATTTAAGAATAGACCTCTTCTTTTTCAATTTTCCTAGCTCAAATAATTCTAAAGCAACGAATTTCTTCTTGAAATTTCAAAATACACATACATTTTACGAGTCCTTGAGCTTGGTTTTCCAGCCCTAAGAGCCTCATAACACTTCCTTTGAATAATTTATTACAGGCTAACCTGCGTGCACCCGAGAGTTAACTAGAGTACACAGGTATTAATTTGCTCGATAAAATTTCTCCCTGCACCAACCCGCTAAATTTTCTCCTTTCCATGGGCTCACTCTCAATAACTCCAAATCTCACAGATCCCTTGATCACTACAGCTCTCGACTCGTCGATGACTGAGAGCAACCAGTTCAAACCAGCCCAAAATGCAGTCTCTTTCGACTCTAAAGAAAGCAGAACCTACAATGCGGCGAAACCATACGGTTTCCAACAGAGAAAACTAGAAAGCTCCTCAGAAACCGTATCTCGACGGAGCTCAGATCAATCCTTGCCTGAGAGCTTGGATTCTCATCTTAAACTCAAAAAAACGATAATCCTTTCCTTCAATCCAACCACCGAAAGCGGGAAATCGACATCAACACAAGCATCCTCTTATGCGAGTCCAAAAGAAGAACTTCAAGCTACTGAACTGCCAAAGACCGCCCAGCCAGAAGAGCTGCTATCCACATACCCGGATCTAGAATACGATAATAAAATTTTCAAGTTTCACGATTGGAAGATCTTTTCTCGGCTAGTGCCTGTCTTCTCGCTTCCAGGAGTCCCGGCTGGCATCTTTGTCCACTCTGAAGATGAATATTTTTGGTATTTTCGCAAGCCGGTAGTGCAACCTACCGCGACGGTTGTAAAAAAAGAGTCACAGAAGAACGATGATGACGCAATCAAACCAGAAATTAATAAAGAGGAGCTTCTTGAGGAGCTGGACTCTGAACTGATAGCTCCAGAGGATAAAAAGTCAGCGAAATTGCTTGAAGACGTAAAGCATAGTTTTAAATATAGGCAAGTGAATAAAGAAACCACATCATTGGCGGTCAATCCTTCGCAAGATGTGTTAGAAGCGTTGAAGAAATTGGTCGAGCATCGGGCTATGAGCCACATGAAAGAAAAAGACGTTAAAGTGTCGTATTCTTGTGTAAAGAGCAATTTTACAAAAAATTTGCCGAAGAAAATCGGCGATCAATTCGCTGACTATCTAAAGAAACACTCGCATATAGATATGTCGAAGGCTCTCAAGGATAAGATGAGTTGGAAGGTGTTGAACGCGTATCTTGATGACGAAAATCCTTCGAAAGAAAATACGATAGGAGCGAAGGCGCTGATCCAGCTATTCATAGATTTTATCCTCACGTATGACATGAATAAGATTGATGAATCGAGAACGAAGGATGACGTGTCGAAAACTTGCTACAAACTAGCGATAATGAACCTGAAAGCTGCGTTTGAAGAGCTGAATCGATCTGTTGATTGCACGAAAATAGTTTCACTTTCTGTAGTGAAATCGTGGCCGAGTCTTGATATTCATTTTAAGGCTAATGTTAAAGTCAAATGCTTAGCCTAAGTTTAGCGTTGAGTGTAGAATTTTGGTAATTTCTTTGGTTTTTCCATTCTTTGAGTCGTGGCAAAAACAAATTTCAAACTCATCCACAGATATAAAAAATAAAATGCTCATAATACAGGCTAATAATTCAACTCTGATGGAAATTTCGATGAGAATCGGGCTGGGATCGATGCATTCAGGAGTGTGAAATTGCAAAGCGCTTAGTAAATTAACCGTGTTAGAGAATCAGCTTGATCTCTCAGAATTAGAATTTATGCTTACTTAATGAAGAAATTATATATTTCAGAAATTATTCGCGTATTATGGTCTTCAAATCAAACACAGAGTTAGTAATCAGGCTCCTTTGCTTAAAAGTTCAGTTTAATAAAACATGACTCAATAGGATAGAACTCAAATCTTTGAATGCATTCATTAATGTATGATTTCTAAAAAGTTACAATATGAAAAAATTTCATTATAGTCTTGACGCTATTCTTATGAAAAATGGGGTCACTTCAGTAAAGAGAGGCTTTCATTTCTTGTTAGAGAACTATCTTGATGAAAACAAGGAATATGAAGACTAATTTTTTTATGTATTTCTTCCTGCAACTAATGTTTGAGGTTCTTAGCAATCATTGATCAAAATACAGATCTGTGTAACAAATATTATATTCTCAGACGTTCTCTCATTACATAAAAATATCAATTTTTTTAATCGGTGGTACCAGTGATCTTGGTGAGGGAGCCGCCAAACTCAATAGCGCCGTAGCCATCGAATTGGACAGTGTAATAAGTGGTAGACACGCTGTTGAAAGATGCGGTGTAGAAGCCGCCAGCAGTACCATTTTGGGTGAAGTTAACCTGTTTATTGAGGTAATCGATGGAAATCGTCCAAACGGTATCAACACCAATGGTAGAGGCTGTGCCAGTTTCAACACCCCAAACGGTATTATCTGAGCAGATAGCGATACTCTGGTTTCTCACATCAGTGGTAAGGGAAACGCTAGCAATATCGTTGCTTTCGATCAAACCGACGCAAGCGTAGTCCTCAGTGTCCAAGAAGGTCCAGCTGTAACCGATAATCTTTGCGGTAGAGATGGATTGACCGAACATGTTATGGACACCTGTGCTGAGACTCTGAACAAGAGCGGTGGTGGAGACAGCTCTCAAGCTACTTTCGTTATAGATAGCCAACCAGGTGAATGGGAAGCTTGTCGAGGCATACAAAGTGTTCATTTTCTTCATGTAAGAAGCAGAGTTAACGGTCAAGCTGGCTGCGAATTTAATAAGACCAGTCTCCTTGAAGAACACGACGTAGTAGGTGGTGTTAATGTTTGGAACGAAACCGAAGTAGCCACCGCCGTTGTTTTTATTGGTGATGTTGAAGCTCAAGGACAAGAGATCAATGGTAAGAGTCCAAGCCGCGTTTGTGGTTGGGGTGACACCAATAGTGGTGGTCTCTCCGTCGATTTTACCCATGTTATAGTAGGTGTTGTCACTGCAAATCACTTGGGCATCGGCCAAGAGAGATGCGTCCAAAGCGACGGAGTTGATGTCTGAGTTAGAATAGAGACCGACGCAAACTTTGCCAAGGGTGGTCTTGAATGTCCATCCGAAGGAAGAGACTCTTCCGTAGTAAATGCTTTGACCAATGACGTTGGACCAGCCTGCTCCAAGGTGGTAGATGGAGGCGTTGGTACCAGTCCAAGTGATTCCTGCTCCAGCACGGTTTTGCATGTAGGTGAAGTTGTAAGAGTTACTAGTAGTTGAAGTGGTGGTAGTGCTGACGGTAACTCCGTAAGTGCTTGTTTCAGTACCGGTAGTAGAAGTTGAGGTCACTGTGGTGGTGGATGTTGAAGTTGCGGTTGATGAGGTGGTGGTTGGAGTAGATGAGGAGGTGGTGGATTCAGTAGAGGAAGTGGTGGATTCAGTAGAGGAGGTGGTGGATTCAGTAGAGGATGTGACTGATGCAGTAGAGGATGTGGTGGATTCAGTAGAGGATGTGACTGATGCAGTGGTTGGGGTTTCGGTTTCTGTGCTAGTTTCAACGACTGACTCAGCGACTGGGGTCTCAACAACAGCGATTTCGGCTTCAGCAGTTGGGACGACAACTGAGGTTTCCTCTTCTTCAACAGCAACTGAAGTTTCTTCTTCCTCAGCAACAGGGACAACAACTTCAGCTTCTGGAACAGCGATTGGAGTGACCTCAGCTTCGGTACCTTCAATGGTAATACCAGTGGAAGTTTCTTCTTCAACAACTACTGAAGTTTCTTCTTCCTCAACAACTGGGACAACAACCTCGGCTTCTGGGACAACGATTGGGGTAACTTCAGATTCAGTACCTTCAATGGTAATACCAGTAGAGGTTTCTTCTTCAACGGTCACTGAAGTTTCTTCTTCCTCAACAGCAGGGACGACAACCTCGGCTTCTGGAACAACGATTGGGGTGACTTCAGATTCAGTACCTTCAATGGTAATACCAGTAGAGGTTTCTTCTTCAACGGTCACTGAAGTTTCTTCTTCTTCAACAACAACTGGGACAACGACTTCGGCTTCTGGAATAACAGTTGTAGTAACTTCAGATTCGGTACCTTCAATGGTAATACCAGTGGAGGTTTCCTCTTCAACAACGACTGTAGTTTCTTCTTCCTCAACAACTGGGACAACAACTTCGGCTTCTGGAATAACAGTTGTAGTAACTTCAGATTCAGTACCTTCAATGGTAATACCAGTAGAGGTTTCTTCTTCAGCAGTTGGAACAACTACGGAGGTTTCTTCTTCTTCAACGGTTGGGATGTATGGGACAATAGTTGATTCTTCAGCTTCTTCAACAGTTGGGACAAAAACGGTGGTTTCGGCTTCCTCTTCTACAGTTGTGGTGACTTCTGATTCTTCAACAATTGGGACAACAACGGAGGTTTCTTCCTCAACAGTTGGGACGACAACGGAGGTTTCTTCCTCAACAGTTGGGACAACAACTTCACCTTCTGGAACGACAGTGGTGGTAACTTCTGATTCTTCAACGGTTGGGACAACAGCAGTTTCTTCTTCTTCCTCAACGGTTGGGATGTATGGGACAATAGTTGATTCCTCAGCTTCTTCAACAGTTGGGACAAAAACGGTGGTTTCTCCTTCCTCTTCAACAGTTGTGGTGACTTCTGATTCTTCAACAATTGGGACAACAACAGAGGTTTCTTCCTCAACAGTTGGGACAATAGTTTCTCCTTCTGGAACAACAGTTGTGGTAACTTCTGATTCTTCAACAGTTGGAACAACAACGGTTTCTTCTTCCTCAACAGTTGGAACAACAGCAGTTTCTTCTTCTTCAACAGTTGGGATGTATGGGACGATGGTTGATTCCTCAGCTTCTTCAACAGTTGGGACAAAAACGGTGGTTTCGGCTTCCTCCTCAACAGTTGGGACAACAACTTCGCCTTCTGGAACGACAGTGGTGGTGACTTCTGATTCTTCAACGGATGGAACAACAACAGTTTCTTCTTCCTCAACAGTTGGGACAACAATTTCAGTTTCTGGAACAACAGTTGTGGTGACTTCTCCCTCATCTTCAACAGTCGGCACGGTTATTTCTTCAGGGGTGGTCACAGTTGTTGTTACTCCACTCACATAAGAGATAGAAACACCGCAAATACCCCATGAAGCCACATCGCTTGTGGAGTTAAGGCTTGAGGTGAATTCCAAAGTAAGGGAGGTGTTGGTGTGGTCGAACTCGGTGTTCAAGGTGTAAACACCATCGTACCAGTAGTCATCACCGCAGATGTTGGCAAGATCAGAGTTCAAGTGCTTGGAGTAAACCTGAACTCCATCAGCAAGGATGATGAAATCTTGGTCGCAGGTCCATCTATCGACACGAGCCAAAGTCCAAGAGAGATAGATCTTTTGGTGAACGGTGGTGATATCGTTCAATTGGAGAGAGATGCTATCGCCAGAAGCGTAGTTTCCGACGAATTTGTTGGTACCGCAGACGAAAGTGCTGTATCCGGCAGAAGTATCATAGGACCAGTTGGAGTCTTCCTCTGGAGCGGAACAATCGAAGGCTGTGTAATCTGGGCCATTAACACAGTCTTTTGCTTTCTTATGAACTCTCAAAGCGAGAGTTGCGCCAAAGATCAAAGTGAGCAAGAAAAGAGAAGTTGCTCTCATTCTTCAAATGGATTTTCTGATTGATATTGTGAAATTATATGTAAAACCAGGATCGAAGCCTTAAAAGGTGAAGATTATCGTTTTGATCTGCGCTAAACTCGTTAAGTTTTGAAATAACGTACATTGAATTTCGTTATTAACTCACTAATTTCATCCGCTTTGTGAGATTAAAATTTTTCATATACGTTAGTCATTTAAATGCGGTAGAGCTTTAACGCTTTCGTGCGCTACTACTTGAGCAGAGAGCGAATGATAAATAAGGAGAGGATCGCGTTGACTGTTTCTGCATTTTGAACCAGAGAATTTGTTGAGGCTATTCTTTTTTTCGCATAAGGCAGATAGAAATATGAAGTTAATTCAACGCTTGAGTAGATATTTGTCAAGGATAAGGCATGAATCAGCTTCCAGTTAGTTGGTTTTTCATGAAAAGGAATAATTGCATAGAAATAAAGGTGGTTGTCCTGTATGTTTAACAATTAATGATCATATCCGGGTCTTTAAGGAGAGTCTCTTCGCCAATATCTTTTAATTGCATGGGTTTATGAGCAGCACAATTGTGAGCGAAGCTTAGACAATGTAAATCGGAGGAATTATGAATAAATGCATATGATTTAGGGAAAAAGCGCTAAATAGTCAAAATTTGTGCATTAAAACATGGATTCTTGAAATTACGGTTCCATTAAAGACTCTGATACCATGAGAAATGCAGGAGAACAAATCAGCAGGCAAACGAGCTGAACATTCGAAATTACAGTGGTTTTCAATCAATTTATTTAGTTCAATAGGTCTCTAATTAAGTAGCCGTTTTGCAAATAACTCAGAGGATTAATTAATTCCAAGGAGTTTTGTCATATCTAATTAAACTCACATTTCAATCGCGACAGGTGGATAACCAATCCTTTGAAACCAAGACTACAATTTCACAACCTCAAGCACTATTTCAAAAATATTTGCAGTATCAGCTCGTTTATGAAGTCTACTGACTGAAACTAGTAGGGAAAAGACATTCAAAAAGTTATTTTTCAAATCGTCCTTGGAATTGGAGAAGAAAAGCTGTAAAAAGAGTATAGAAATGTATAAATTTTAGGTTCAATTAATTAAATAGTAAAGAGACAGCCTAATGCAAATATTTTCGTCGTCTACATTTCAAAAAATCTTCTGATAAGACTTCTTCCACTGAATTCTTGAAATATCATAATGCGATCAGCTTCTCTACACTGAAAAAATCAATAAAAACTCGCAGCGTTATTTTCCTTTTCTATTTGAAGTCGATGTGAAAAGAACAGATTACAATGTTATCTCTCTATATCGAGAATAATTGTTATGATCGAGCCATATACTTTCTTGGCTCAGTTGAAGATTTTAACAAATCTCGAAACATGACTTATCGTCCGTTAGTCCTAACAATAAAATTTTTCTCTTGAAAGTTGACTAAAATCTATGTTGAGGGCAGACTATTTTGTGAAATGTTATAAATTCTTGTGCTGACGAAGTTTCCTAGTACATATAGTTGAGAGAAACACCAGAGGTTTCCCCTAAACGTCAAATAAGTCAACAGAAATTTCATATGTCTCTGAAAAATAAAATTGGATCTTAATGAATATGCGTAAAGAGTGATCACAATTCTAATAATTTGCAATGTTTTATCTTCCAAATTCAGCTTGTATCAAACCCGTTTGGTCCAACATATTTTTCGAGTCATAGTCGGCTAAATATCAAGCCATCTTCAGCATCAGAATGAGTTCAAAGAGACAAAGCTAAGGCAAGGAATCTGTAGGAGAGCCTGAAGTTTTATCATAGATGAGATCTTGAGGAGAAGTTGATGTAGAAATTTCCTCATAACTTGAAAACTTGCTAATTTCTGCAAGAATAATTTAATTCTCACGAAATGGAACAACTAAATGTTTACTGAATTTCGTTGGAAAGCGAAATTGCAATTCAAGCGAGTAAAGCGAACGATAACAAGTTCAGTGAAAAAATGTATAAAGCAAACTTTGCTTAATACAAACAGTATTTAAAGATACTTTTATCGGGATGAAAAAATTACAATAACATTTGATATTTTTACTGAGGTTAGAATATGAAAGGCAAAGACAAAAGGCTGATCAAAAAATGCCCGTGCATACAATAAAATAAATCATCTGATCATATAATATGAGTAAAAAAACTCTTAAAGCTCATTGCATAAAAAAAAATTAATCGTTTTCGCTTCATCGTGAATTACTAATATAACATTGAGATGTATTAGATTTAGAGTGTAAGCAATCCTTCTCTGCGTAGCAATAATTGAGAATGCTTTATCCCCTTAAGATGAACGTATGCATTAGCGCTTGAAATCAAACTGCCTAATTTCTTACTTGCTTGGCTCGAACAATAACCTTTAAGGACTCCTTCTTGACCTTTTTTTGGCTGCTGGATTTTCAGTTCTAACAAGTTCGGAGACGGCTTCTTCGGTTGAGGAAAGCATATTTCAATGGATTGATCGTCGAGGAAAAGTTCCGCTCGTTTGTAGGCTTTTGCATAGAGAAACTCGGGCTGACCAGATAGTACATTTTCTGAAGTCATTGTAATTATTCCGAAGTGAGACAGTCTGATTGAGAGCTGCTTTCGATTTAATTATAAGCTATGTTAAGTCGAGAGGTTTTTAAAGAAAAAAGTGTAAGAGATTTATTCTAAATTTTTTTTTCTAAAAACATGCAATTCGAATTTTCCACTGAAATTTGCCGATTAAATTTTATTTATGAGAAATAAAATAAGCATCTTATGGTCATGGTGCTCGGAAGTTGTTTAAGCAGAAAACCACCCATCAAAATTAAATAATAGATGGGGGCAAAAGACTACAGCTGCAAGCCTGCAGTCGACAGGTTAGGAAATCTCGCTAATTTGAGAGGATGGAAAATCTTATTCACAAATTGCAACCCAACCCTCACTGAAAAAAATTAAACCAGTATTTTTATAAATTCTCTTCTATGCTAATATGCGTTAATTACTTTCTGAGAATTTTACTCAGAAGTACCTTGTACCCACCGACTGAAATAATTCTTTCCAGAGTTGTTCAACTTTTTTGGTGGATAGACGGTGGCTAGATGGTGCAGCGTATGAGAAATGGGAATCAAATTCTGACATCAAAGAGCATTCTTAATGAGGACTAGTTAAGTAGAATTAGAGTAAGCAATGAATAGAAAACTTATCTGAAGAGATTTTCTCTGAGGATGTTGCTTTCTTAAGTAGGAGATTCATTGGGAGAGGTAAATCTGGGTTAGAAATGAATAACAAATTCTTAAAGACCTAATCTATCCGATTTCCGATTAAGGATGTGAAAGCTGTTACAGCAAATTTTTTTGTAACGTGTAGAGAGTTTTAGTTTTATGCTAACACGTGACCAATATTAGGTGGGTTTGATCGAGAGAGGAGAACCTCGCTCTGTCGGAACTCTGATAGGTGTGCGTTTTATTTCTCAAAGAAAAAAAGATTGTTTGCTAAGTATAAAATATTTGCTGAAGGCAGCAGTAGTTGTGGATGACTTCGAGAGTGGCATCAACGGCAAGGCTTCTGGTGAAAATTCTTAGAAAACGAGAAGAAACTGAAATGAAATCTTTTCTTGCTAAATTGTTGTTTATTTTAATGCATAGCATAGCATTCAAGTAAAAAGCTGAGTGTAAGCATCTCATTATTGTTCCACCAAAAAAGGAGAGGAGTTAGTCTCACTTCGAATGTCCATAGAAAACTTTAATGCTAAGAGGAATAATTATCTGTGTTTGTAATATATCATGGCTAAACGAACAAAATTTTAGAACTTTTCCGCTACTCTCAAATTTTCAGGGTGCTTATTGAAGCAAGCATTGAAGTGTTGATAATCATACAGAACATAGATCTCTTCGCAGATTTGCAAAAATGTATTTCATTTTAAACGGAAAAAAGTTAATCCATGGAAAGAATTAAGAAAGAGATGGTTAAACAACATACTTTCTAAAAAAAATATAGAGGTATTTGTTTTTCAAATTCTTTCTCTTACGATAAGTTTATAATGGGAAGAAAAGAATGTATTCGAAAGGAAACCTTGAAAATCTTTCATAATTTGAACTAAGATAAATGAATAATTTTCCCAATTAGTTGCTGTTACTTCCTCTTTACTCTTTTGTTCTTCATTAAAATAATGTAGCTCTACCTCAATTCTCATAGATTCGAACTAAAAACTACTGCTTGCATTAAATCTGATCTATAAAGAGGATAAATCAATTTTGTTGATCACATCAAAAAACATTTGCGAGCCGCAAAATCAGAGCTTTTAAACGGGCAATAAACTAGGCAATCATTCATAATTCGGGTCATAGGCTTCTGACAGAGGTCACAAACAATAGAGATCGCTGCTTCAGTTACTTCAATATATTCTCAATTTTTTTTTTAACACTCAATCTTCTATACGATGGCCCTTTTAAGTAAATTTTCATTCGCTTTGCTGGGACCGGTTGGTTAGTGTCCTCACCTGCCAACATAAAAGCATAATTCAGTTGTGTTCATCTAAAAAACGTAAAATAGGTTGACTTCCTGGTATTTAACGCTCATTTTCAAATCAAAATCTCTTGATTATCCTTTGTTCCAAATGACTTTCGCCTAAACAATATCTCCCACTTTTCCTCGCTATTCTTTTTTTAGAAAGTCCCTATAATTGTATTTCGATAATAATATCTTGAAGCAATCTGAGGAAGTAGTTCAGGATTTGTGCTATTGCAATACTATGGCTATCATATACAACAGTAGCTAACTTAGGATTCTTACAGTCAATTCGTAGCAATTTTTCCTCATGTTGAAGCCCGGTTCAGATTAAGCCACGAATAATTTAATCAATAAAACAGTTCGGATTGCTACAATTCTGATCTGAACCCGATTAACTACGGATTCGTTTATATCGATATCATGAAATAATAATTACGTGTATAAATACTTCGCAAAAGATTTAAAATAAACAATATTAAAAAAAACACATATCTTTAAACTCAGAATGCAAGCAGCCGGACTTAATACCTCAAGAATCGGCATCAGTATTGGTGCTCCAGTCGATGAATCCAATGAAAAATCTGCCATCAAAATCAAGGTCGGCATCGGAAAAGCCTGCGCTGATGCTCAACTTAGCGAAACAAAGGCATTAATCGGAGGAGCTGAAGTCGGACTTTCCGCCTTGCTCTCTTTTGTCGCCTCTCCAGGCAAACAACAAGAGCTTGCCACTCTCATTGATGACCTCTTCAATGGAAAGCTACAAAACAAATTCTCAAAAGATATTTCTCAAGTCGCTCTTAGTGGAATGATTTCCTACAGTATATACCAAACTGACGGAAACAGAGTTGTCGTCCAAGTCAAGCCTGGCGCTCTTACTGAAGATATGGTCACCCAGAGCGTCACTGGTGTCGTGCAAGGATTCGGCGTTGAAGCTGCAACCAGCGCTGAAAAAAGTGAACTCACAATCAACGCCTCCGCTGGAGTCGATTTCCACGATGCATTGGAAGGCCATTCAACTGGCCTCTCCACTTTGGCTACCTTCGGAAAGTCGTTCAAGCTTGAAATTAATGCCACGAGTCCTACTGATTCCCTCGTTGAGAAGAAGATGTGGGAGATTGTTTCTCAATTCCAACCAAATTCTCCTTTGGGACTATTCAAATTGTTGAAAACTATCGATTTTGACGTCACGTTCAGAGGCATTGATGAGCTTCCAGCTGACCTGCAAAGAAGATTGAAGATTTCTAAGGAAATGGAGAAGTTCCCACAGACTCCTAAATCCCGTGAAGGTTCTGAAGAGCACTTATTCTTCAAGCAACTTGTCGAGCTGATGGAACCTCAGATCGATATTTATGCTACTCTTGAAAATGTGGTTGCGATCCACGCCTCAATCCGAACTCCTGGATGGGGCAAGACTTTTATCACAGTTCATGATTAGGAGATGCCGTTGAAGGAAGCCATCTAACTGACGTTTTATTTAGTTTCATAGTAAAGCGGAAAATTGCTAAGTTAAGTTTAGATGGTCAATGAGTAAAAGGATTTGATATTCGTAAATATATAAAGCTAAAATACTCGATAAATCTATAAAGCAATCAAGAGAATCCAAAACTAATCAGTGTTTATTAAGAAAATTGCTAAAAACAAAGCTTCCGTTGTTCATTCTGAGACAATTTGCATTAGTTCATTCTCCTTTGAGATATGTATGATAATAAAGATTTAATTTCGTTAATGAAGTTCAGCAATTAAACTTAGAGGAAAACAAGAGATAAGAATATCTTCGATTCCAACGATTTCTCGGAGACGAATTTGCTGGTTCTTAACTGATCTCCCTTTTGAATTTCCAAAGACTCATTCGAAATAAGATGAGCACGTTAATCAATCGTCAAGAGGGAGGCGTCAGGGATAAACCACTTGACTGGAAGTGATCTCACCATAAGATCAGCAATGTCCATCCCTTGGAAAAGTGATTATCAATGCGATTAGTTGTTATTTGATTTTTTTTTAACCGGTTTGCTTTTAATGAATTTTTTTAATTATTTCCTTCCTTCTCAAATTACGCAAATCAGAAATTTGTCATAGATTGCTTATCAATTTAAGATCAAGGCATATTTTTTCATGCCATTAATATTTAATATATAGCCTTTATGGGCGTATAATCTTAAGAATCTTCAGGATCTTCAGGTTGAGGATTGATGCATAGGTCTCCGAATCCAGACATTTTGAGGCTTGCATGTACACCAACTATCTTGCCAATCGAAGCATACACATCGACCCCGGACTCAATGGCATCAACAAATCTTTTGAAAGTAGTGAATTCATCGGTTTCAGTTACTTTAACAGGTGGTCGAGGGAAGAAATTCAAGGTATCATTCGATAGAGAGATGGTTTTTCTCAACTCTTCAGGAACTTCGTCTAAGCTCTTAAATGATAAGTTGGCATCAATTCCTGCGAGAAGGAAAGAGAATGGCGAAGCAAGAGTGGCTAACTCAGGGTCCATATTTCCAAGGATGTCAAGCGCTTTGTTGACCAGCAGAGTGCCTTTTTTCGCTTTCACTGTGAGAGCAAACGCTAAAGACTTGAGAAGGATTGAAAGGGAGGAAAAGCCTTCTTGATGAAAAGCAGCCCATTCTTTGAAACTGACTCCACTCGAGAGAGTGAGATTAGCAGTTGCCTTTTCTGAATCAGCTACTTCTGCTACCTCTCCCAGAAACTGTTCAATTAGCTCATTCATCATAGTCTCGATTTTCTGTCCTGGCTTCCAATGTACGATCACTTTCGATCCAGTTTGGGTAACCGTGTAATTAGCGATTCCTGCTTTAACGCTTGCGGAGATGTCAATGCCAAATCGTGACTGGTTCGTCCCGTCAATGAGTTGCTTGATAATCTCTTCTAATTCAGCAGCTTTTCCAGGAGCAGGAGTGAACACTATGGCAATGGACTTGTTTGGCTCTTCAGGACCGAGCAGTGCTTTTGCTTTCTCCATCAGAGAATTCACAGCGTCTTTGCCAAAGCTGATTTCGGCATTGATTGACCACTGCTCCACGTCAAATGTTTCACCGAAGTCCAGACCGACTCTGGAGATACTGAGATCAGATGGCTCCATTTGTAATGTTTCTGTGTTCCTGGGTTTAATGATTTAAATAATTATCTTTTTGCAGATGATTTCTGAGGAAATTAGTTGACAACCAAAAATGCTTTAGCGTTAGTGTTGATGAAAAATTAGGAGTCATGTCCAATTATGTAGAATGAAAAAGTTTTATTCTCTTTTCTAACCTTGGGTTATTGCGCTGATTATTCAGATTGCCCTCAGAACAAAATAAGTTGCAGGAAGCAAGCCTATCTTAGCACCATAGCAGCTTTATTTATGATTTAAAGAATTAAATAAAACTTTAGTTCATTTCTTCCACAATGACCTCGGATATGGAAGAATATAATCATTAGTTCCGGCTAAATATCGCGGATTATGCTTCAATATAATAAAGAATATTGTTTTGTTGTGCAATTACTTAAAATTAAGTATATAGATTTCCTTATTATCCAAGCTAGTTTACATTAATTAATTTACCGGCAACTTCTCCAGCATGACTACTGCTTCCACAAATTTATTTAAATTAACCCAATTTCGATTAGCAGGTCCAAATCTCACAGCTGCTTCTGGCCAGATATGCCTTGGAATTTCGCCAAATAACTTTGAGTAGAAATCCAGTGTTTTATTGTAGAGAGCCATAAAGTCTTCTTTCTCCGATCCATCATGCGCCGAAGGCGCATGCGCCAAGAGACATCCGAACATCTCTTGGCAGAACTTGGCATATTCCTCAGTGAAATGTTGATGCAGGTGCCACACTTCATCGACTTCTCGACTGGGCGATACACTCTCGTTCGATATGTAGCACATCAGCAGGTATTTCTTATACTCAGCAATCCACTCCTTTGCCAATGAAGCTGATATCATCTGTTCATTCATTAAAATTTCCATGAACTTTGGCGGTAGTTGAGATCCGTTCATTAGTTGTGCATATTTCAGCTGCAGCCCCTCTACTCTTTCCATATTTACTCTAGGATCAGCTGGGATCTTCAGCGTAACGACTTCGCTCGGGCTCTGAGCAGGAGGTCCAGTCGCTAGGTCTGCAGCGAGTTTTTTTGGATCGATTTGCTTTTGGCTGTCCTTGTGTAGCGATTCAATGGCAGCTTTCTTTAATTGAGCTTTCTTCTCGTCATTAATCCAAACGTACAAATTTAAATCAAGCTGCATCTCATCTGGAGATGAGTACTCCGGCCATAAGAGCATCGGAAGAGATCGAGCCTCACCCTTTCTGAAATTTCTGCCGATATGGACGTCGTACATTCTCAACGTCTCATTATAAGCATCATAGGCTTCCTTTGGCTCCAATGTCCTAGGATCGATACGATGAATAAAGCCCAATCCGAATCTGCCAACAAGCTGCTGGCTATGGTCTGTGTAGTATTTAGTATAAAGAATAGCGTGTCGCCAGACTTGGTCGATGATTGGAGAAGCCAGCAGAGGTTTGAAGTTCCCAGCAGGAGATTCGCTCGCTTTTATCGCCTGAAGCAGCAGGAATTTTTCGAACTCGTTGATGATTTTGTCGGCATGGTTACTGAAGAGCTTACTGCGTAAGGCAGCTTCAAACTGAGGGTTGAGCTTTGCTTCACTAAGGAGCTCGGCTTTCAATTGTTCAGATTTTCGAGGACTGCAAAAATTTCCCATAGGTTACGAAGTTTCTGATACAATATCTATAAGGATCGATCTAATGAAGAAGCGCAAGAGCAAGTTTTACTGAATTTGGATTTTACCGATTACTGAGAAGCTGGTTTTTTGCGAAGATTTAAAGACGTTGGATTTTGGTTTAGGAAGCAAACAATTTGATTTTTTGAGAAATCGCGTTGTGTTTCAGATAACAATAAAAAGTTCGATCGATAATGGGAAATTCTTCATCAACTGAGCACAAGGAAGAGCAAGTTGAAAGACAAGAAGAGGTTGCCAGACAGGATGACGTCGAGAAGATAAAGCAGGAAAGAGCCTATTATGAGCAACAACTGCAAGGCTTCTTCTCGTCGCCATCAAATACAGGCTGCGACGGATGCAAATAAAGTTATTCATGGATAATCCGCTTGTCCCATTCAAAATTAAAGTAAAAGAAATAGATTCTGAGAAAATTGAAATACATATTTAAGTAAGCCTCTTGTTCCATTCTACTTGAAAGTTGCTTACTTTCTCACTACAAATTTTAAGGATATAATTCAAAATTTAACACAAGCATTTTAGTTTCAATAAATAGCTAGCTATTCAAAAATTTATAGGCTGCTCGTTAAAGCACGAAAGATGTTCGTATCAGCATAAAAGAAATAAATCAATGATGAACTTAGCATTAGTATTTTTGATTTTTTTATTGAAGCTGAGTGTTTTCAAGTTGTGAATTCAAGGAAAAACCACGTAAATTTACATATTTTTCAAAAAAGAAAAAAATGATTCATTTAATTTTCTAAATTCGTTTCATTGATGCAAACGTCCTATATCCTTCTGCAGCCGCAAGTAAGAATAATTATGCTGAGTGATGAAATAATTGAACAAAAAAATTCACATCTCACCAACTTGTCGCAAATTTTATGCTAAATCACCTCAGTAATCTTATCTCTAATTGCTGAAAAAAATGTTTTGCAAGTTTTCATATACTGTAATCGTGAATAGTCAGTACAATTAATATAACAACAATAAATGAAGAAAATAACTTTAAGACTATGTAGGTAACTCGAATCGAAAGAAAAATTAAATTAATTGCTGAGACAAGATATCGGAACATATAATAATGAATAAATCAAGTAAATTTTACTTTCTTAGGCTCAAAATTAATTTTTTGAATTTCCGCACCTTCGATAAAAAGACTCTTTGCGACACTTGAG
>ENA-UOUE01000662-UOUE01000662.1-compost-metagenome-genome-assembly--contig:-NODE-662-length-27093-cov-5.681115_pt1 | contig 27093 bp, 17 predicted proteins | sample MGYA00238146_ERZ747223 | MGnify/ENA primary metagenome ERZ747223 (study PRJEB28781, sample SAMN06268865) | compost metagenome | isolation source: single cell | place: USA: California, Emeryville, Joint...
ATTATTGTAATCACCTTTGAAGTATTATTAGACGAGAGTATCCTCCGGGAAATCCTAGACACGCCTATTGATAAGGAGTCTGAAAAAATATACTTGCTATTCAACAATTTCAGTGATTTCTTTGATGAAGTCATCACACTCAGACAAGGCACATCGGCAATAGTGAAGACTTTGCAAAGCGAAAGGTTCGGATATGAAAGTTGCTGTTAAGATTTCAGATTACTTAGATGACGACGAGAGACTTCTTCAGGTAGGTTCCATTCACAAGCAATTTGTGTTCATCGTGAAATTTGCAGATGATAACAAATTTCAAAATGAGAGCTGGATTGAAACACTCGAATATTGTAAGAATATTGTAGAAGCATCAGGATGCTATATTGATTTGTGTAAGAAAAAGATATATTTGATCAAAGAATTGGTAGAAGGCCATGATTTGATGGGGCCTTTATGCGAAGTAGGCCGTTTTGAAGGTAAATATTTAACTTCTTCTCAACTCTTACAAAATTCAACTACTTTTCCACCAAAATCAACAAAAATCTTTTCAAAGATTTTTCTGTTGTATTTCAATAGTTTATCTGATTGAAAAATAGAATAAGGATTTTCTGCTTATATGCCTAGAATTCATAATGGTCAGATAAAACTAAAGTCAAATTCTCTTTGATTTCGGGCTTTCCTTATCTGAGCATCAAAATAATATTTTCCATGACCTTCCCAAAAAAGTAATAAAAGATCTATCTTATATTATGCAGTTCATGAAAAATCTAATATTTGGGCCCAAATGAAAAAAAAAATTGTTTTGTTATGCAATGAATTAAGCTCCAAGTTCCAAACAATTATTGAAGTTAGTTTAGGGTTAGGATAATTCTCTGCTTATTTTTTCTGATATAGAAAAAGCAGCAGCAAAGATCATTAAACAAATACTATCAGAGCACAGTTCTTACATCGAAACGGGATATGCCACCGTGATCTTAAGCTTGATAATGTGATGATTAGTAAAGGTACGCTGCTTTATTCTCTGAGGAAATAGCTAAAGCGTCATTAGATTGGGATACTGTGAAAACCACTGACTCCAGCGTCTCAAAGTACTTCCCAGATCATAATTCCTACTTAGCTCTCAAGGGAGATAATTACAAAATGTGGACTTTTACTGGCACTATCGCATATCTGCCGCCAGAAGTGTTCCAGGATCTTGAATGTACGTAATCCCTACTTACTCTCTGAAAATAGCGTAATTGATCATTTTGGTAGAGAAATTATCGACTCGTGGAGCGTCGGGGTGATTATCTACATGATGCTGACGGGCTTAATGCCATTTGATGGAGAATAGTAACATAGAAGGCATTTTAGTTTGTTAATTTTTGTCTTTTGAAGTCAAGAGGATTTAATAGCGAATATTACTCGTGGAAAATACAATACCAAGAATTCTCAATTCATGAAACTCAGTGCTGAAGCCAAACATCTCATAAGCTGCTTAATGGAATGCGATACAAGTAAAAGATACACGCTTTATGAGGCACTGTCGCACCCATGGATCATTAAAGTAAATTTTTTTTACCAGAAACAAATTAGAAACAAATTGATAATATTAAATTTCTATTTTCGAAGAATTGCGGACATGAGCAAAGCTCTCCAGAAAAAATGACTCAAACAGTTGCGTTTGAGTGAGTTCTCTTATACTTTAACCTCGATGAACACAATGAATCATTGATAAAACATTTAACTTTGCTCTCTTTTTTTTGTTGTTGGAAATATTGTAAATTTACTTCCTAGAAACTTTTCTCGAGGTTAGCCTTAATAAATTCATATATCTGGATTTTGGTATAATAACGAAATGCCAACACAAGATGATAAGTGCTACTGTTATCGAGTTATATCTTTATATCTTTTTACTCAAGCTAGATTTCAACAAATGAAAATTGCTAGGGAAATGGAAATAAGATTAGTCTATATTACAAAGGACAAAGAAAAAGCAATCCAAAAATTTTTTACAAACCTTCCACAATAATTTCCTGCTCTACCTATCATTTTCCTCTGGTTTGTTAAAGAGCTCTATTACTCCAAAGCCCGACATCTGAATTAGATTTCTCCTATAATAAATCATGCTTGTAAATGCTAAAACCTAAATTCCAAAACGAAAGAAAGGATTATTTACATAGGAATAACGAAAAATGTTAATCTCAAATCTTCAAATTAATATGAACGGCATTGCCATCCTCATCAAATTAGATTTCTCTTTGTATCTTAGATGTTAGGTTTGCAGCAATTTCTAAATTTAATTGCAGATTCAGTTCGAGAACACGAGGTTTCGATTTCTAAGGATAAATTTTTCGTCAAACAACAACAAACTAAAATAATTCACACTTACTAATTAATCAAATTATTTAAAATGAAAGCAAGACCAAGACATTTATTGATCATAAAGTATGCAATCCAGAAAAAGAAGAATTGTAATGAAATTAAGAAATAGCTGTACATTACAAAAAAAGTTTAAAATATGATTGTACTGAGCTCGTGATTGTATAATTTTACCACCATAAATTGCTTGAAAATGTTCTTCGGTAATGAGTTCTAAGCTTGATGCTTGAAACGGTTAATTCTGTTCAGAGACATTAACTTTAGTCTCTCATTGAGAGATTTTGTTGAAAGAACGATAGAAACAGGTTTTTGTGGCTCAGTGTCATAGATATCCATATCGTGCTGGTCGAGGAAACAGCCTGCTTTCTCATATGCCGTTTCGTAGGTGTCCGAGACTGTGATTTTCTCCAAGTTTAGGTCGAAACATCGATCAGCAATTAAAGAAGGGCGCGTGTTGCTAATCGATGGAGAAGTGCATGCCAATTGTAGCTGTAGGCTCATCAAGAACGGTTTTTCAATGATGTCAAAAGACGGGAAGGACCTGAGGTCAGAGGAAATCGATTGAATTTTGATTAATTTTGATTATTAAATCACCTAATTATAATATAATTAACCAAAACTATTTAGAACGTGTTCCAATCCAGTATCGATTGCTCTTTTAAGAGGAAATCTTTCTATTTGTTAATAGAAAAAGAATTCGATTGGTTGTTATTAAATCTGATTGCTTGCTCACAAACATTCTCATTGCCTTTGGTTTTGAGAATAATTTAGATAAGTTGATAAAATCCTTGTAAATTTTGCAGAGATAGAAACACCGATTTATTAACATGTAGATCGAACTGACCTTGGCTTTTTCAGTTTTTCATAAGTTGCATCAAATGCTTACTTGCGAGAAAAGATATGCCACCCCATTCAAAAAGTTCAGGACTTAATTTTAAAAATAGATGGAGATTAAGTGAACATTACGAAGAGGTATATTTGGATTATTTAGTAGAATTGCAAAATCAATCTAAAAAATAGTTTCTCTCAATTTAGGTGCTATTATCGAATTATGCTAATGATTTGCAAAATTCGCTATTCGTTTAACTGAAATCAGTAAGGATAAATTTCCAAAACAACGGTGAGTTTTTGGTGAAATGAGGAGTGTGAATTTTAAGAATGCTCGAACGATATCAAATAATCATGACAGGGTCAGGCCACAGCTGCTTTCATGGTTAGTTTTAAGAGCGGATTTTCGAAAACAAGAACCCTTTTCGGCCTTTTTACCATTTCCACGGAACGAATTTTATTGATAACTTAACTTATATCTTCGAAACTGAACGAGGGTATTTTCTTTTTGGAATAAATCATTGATTGATGAAATTTCTCATAATTAAATAATCTGAGCGTTTGCATGCTCCTTCAAATCTATTTATTTCGTCAAGTTCAAATTTTCAAACATCTATTCAAAAAATGATATTGATCACTAACTCCTTGATTCAAAAAACTATTGCTCACAGAAAGGCGCGGGATGAAACTCGGAATTTCATTTTCTATATGAACTGACATTAGTTGGTTCGCATCAAGACGCTTACTAACCTTAGTAATGTTTCATCTTGCATAAGTCCTATTTGTGGACAGACTCCCAACCTATTTTTTTTTTTTGTTGGCCGCAAACTCCAAGGGAAAGAGTAAAATATTGGGTCTCATTTGAGAGAAATGGGAGATCAATAGGGGTAATTTAAAGGATTAATGAAGAACCTCTATTTATTGCCGAGCCTATTGAGAAGCTGAGTTAGAAATATTATATTATTGATATATAAGCCTTGAGAAGCGCCCCCCCAAATGCTAGGCAAAATTTGGAGAAATGGAATGAGCTCACTTGGGCGTTTTTTAATTTTTACCCTACTTTCTTATTGTAAATCTAAACTAATCCCACATATCTGATCTTTTATATTACGAGTACTCCTGGCTATATCTCATTGCTGATGAAAATTGAAATTAGTAATTCATCCGAATAATCTTTATGTGCAATAGGCAAAACAGATTTTCTCTATTTTATTGCTGCAAATACTCAAAATCAGTTTAAGTTAGGAAAGGAATTCGACTTCATAAATCTATGCAACCAACTTTTATTCTTGTCGGCATCCAAAATGTCTCAATGCATCTATTTGTTGTTGAAGTTACTTTGAGTTTTCTCGTCAGCTCTTTTAAACTCTTCAAGAAAATGAGCAGTCAAGCAACCCGAAGCGGATTTTTTAGTTCATTCAATCATTAAAGCCATAAATGAAAGGAACGAATTGCAATGGACCTGCACATATTTCATAAAGATGCTATTTTCGATAACCAAATAAATCAGAGTAATAAACAGAAAACTTCGTTTATCTCATCAAAAAAAAACACATTATAATCAGGAGAATCCGTCAATCTCTTTTTCTCTATTCAAATATATTCTTCTTCAATTAAAATATTTCGTCAAAATCATCTTCAATTGGCTGCCAATCTTCGTACGGAGATTTTGAAAAAACTATCAGATGCGAAGCTGTAGTATCTACAGTCTGCAGTGGATGAATACCAAAGATCCCAACATACAAGTTGGGAGAGTTTGACACAATACTGGCTTGTAATTTGTCGCTTTCTTCCCGTAAGTTTTGAGAATATCTACTTTTAAATCTGACACTTTTGCTTTTCAAATTAATTTCATAACACTCATGTCGATTCTCAGTTCCAAATACGATAATTGTCATATTGCCACAATTCATTGCACTTGAATTAATGAATTTTGGGATATATATCTTCGAATCTTCGAGCCGAATTTCACTCCACTTCTCAGACGCGATTTCATATACACTGATATCCGAGTTGTATACCATAGGAGACAAAGATTTATATCCTCCCATCACAACAACTAAGTTCTCGTCCCTTAGGACTAAGCTATTTCCATCCACATGAGGTGCACGTAAGTTTTCTAAGGTTTTCCACTCTTCTGACTGGCAATCATAAACCTCAAAAGCGTCCGAGGCTTCACCTTTTTTGTTCCCTGAAATCGAATAAACCACTGAATCTGATACTGCTATCAGAGGATTGTCTCTCAGACAGTTCATTGGGGTTCTCTTATAAAAGCAATTTGTTTCTATATCATATTCGAAGTGACTGAACCCCATGAACAGTATACTCTCACCGTTTACAGACACTGAGGTAAGAGTGCCAAGTATTGCCAAAAAAGTTTTTGGAGCCTTAGCTCTGCCAAGCACCGTAACTACGTCAGCTTTGCTCAAATCGTTGCAAGACCATTCCAATGTGCTGAGTTGAAGAATATAGATTCTGTAATTCTCAAGATCTAACTTGAAAAATATTTGACCGTTACCCTTAGTTTTATTCTCATTCTTCGTGTAGCAAGCTGATTGAAGTTTTGAATCACTCTCAAAAACATCTATTTTTGGATTTGAGGCAGTTTTTGAGATCGAAAAAGGGGGTGCTTTCTTCGAATGAGCAGCAAGTTCATCTAACCCTTCCAACGATGTTTCTGCTGGTGAGATACCTGACTTCATTATAGTCCAGTCTCGTTTCAATACTGGAGAAGCGATATCAGCACAGCGAATTTTGTTCTTAGTATCACATCCTAAAGTGCATCCCATTTCTGGAAAGAATATGAGAATTTATTTTTTGTATTTCTTTTTTTTTTGTTGGATTTTATTGGTTCCTATTAAACAAAAGTCTCAAAGTTACGCGAACACTTTGAAATAGATCTGGAAAATAAAACGAATAAAAAATATTTTTCGCACTTGGTGTTTTTTTTTTGTTGGTTTATTAAAATTTATTTGCGAATTAATGAGAGTTTATGGTGATAAGTCTATTTTCCAATTTTCACAATCAGTGGTAGAAAGTGGTAGAGGTGAGTCCTCTGAAAACTAGGTTCCAAGAACACTTCTCTTATTGGAAGAAAAATATTGATCCACAATAGTTACAACTGAGTTATCTTACATTCATTCAGATGGAATTTTGTTATTTACAGTTTCCACCTTTGCTGAATATACTTTCAATCAAACGAATTTAGCTCGTCGCAATGAAGCCGTCTCAGTTCAGAGTTACGAAAGATTTATGTTTAAAAATTATACTTGTATCAATCTTCAGAAACCAGTCTTTTGTTGAGGTAGTGTCGGTAAAAAATCGACAGTATTTTTGGGTATTTGGACCTAATAACTAGATGCATTCTTTAGTTGAGATTTCAACGGTCTCAAAATTAAATTCAGTTTTTATCTATCTAAATACAAAATTCAAAAGCTTTTTCGAAGTAGTATAAACCCTACAAGAACACCTTATAATTTGTAGTAGATAGCCCAGTTTCTTCGGTTGTTGCCCTCAGGAATATCAAGCGTTTATTTATGTGAGTTTTCTTTGCAATTCTTGCGAATCAAATTCTTAATTCATTATGCTGAACTATTGAATATGTGAAGCAAAGTCGACTACAATCAATATTCGCGGATTCCGAAAGGTTTAATAGAGAGAAAAATTTTACTATCGAAAAATTAATTGAAATATCGTGTTTGAAACTCTTGTTCTATCACTATGGCTCCGATCAAAACTGTACCATAATTATCCTGAAAAAAATTTTGATAACTATTGACTTAAATAAACTTAGATGCAAAAAAGAGGACACTAACAGGAGAAATTCCGATCCTCGCTGAATAAATATTCGAAAGACCGTTGATTTTTAGATTCTCACAAAGAAGAATAAAATAAAATTTGATTTCTAAGAGGAAGCATATCAATGAATAGATATTTCAGGCAAACAATCGTCTTATTAAGCAAGCTCCCATATAGGAGAAGCTCCCAATGCAAAACTAGCAGCAAAGGAGTCAAGCGTTTTAACGAGTATATGGATGAGCGAGCTCCCAAAAATGAATCACTCCAACAAGATGAGACTCCTAACATCCAAAATGAATGTGAAGAAAAGAATGAAGATTCTACTAAAACAGAAGCTGAAGAACAGAAAGAGGAAGCCAACAAAGATGTAGAGGCTCCAAATTACGAAGCAGCTATTCCATTTATGGTATTTTGACATGCAAAATGTATAGTAAACTTGTATCTAGATTACAAGGCAGATGAGGTTAGATCTTAATGTTCTGGGCTACACCAAAGAGGATATATCGGAGATGAAGCCAGCGGAAGCTCATGATATTATCCAAAACAGAAGGAAAAAATAAAATTACTGTTAATTAATTGTGAAGTCTCCCCCACACAAAGCTCTACAGTTTGAATAGCAAGCATGCCTATCTCGATCTTAATTCTGCTAATACCTTTCAATTATAAATTTCATGTCCATCTGTAATTCATGCTTTCAGTTAAACATTCAAAATAAATATTAGATCTTAAGAGTTGACTTGAAAAAAAAATTTCTAAAAGATCGAGTTATATCTACTCTCTCAACTGAAAGCCATCAAGTAATCACTAACAACGAATATATAATTCAATTTCAAACAAATAACTATAAATGAGTGACAACTTGACAAAAAACCAAGTGATTTGGGCCAAGCAAACGAAACTACCTTGGTGGCCTGGAATTGTAAGCTTCAAAAGCAAATTTTAGCTGACCATGTATGCTAGATTCTTGAGCAAGTCGCCTCCAAAAAGAAGAACAGCAAAGCAATCACATATAAGGTTAGACTTTTTGGAGAAGACACGATGTATTTAAACTGGCAAAATGTTTAATAACTTATGTTTTATTATCGAGAAAGAGTTGAAGTGAGCGCTTGTAAGATCAAGGATTATGCAAGCTGTTACAAGCAATATTCAGTCACGAAGCTCAAAGACCTCCAGAAAGCAATATCTCTCGCTCAAGAACATTGTAACTCAAGAAATCTGACAGAAAATCATTCCCTCAAGGAAATAATCTCGAATGCCCTAGTAATTTAGCTAACATGCGCATTAGCTCAAAACGAAATTAATGATTAGACTCCAAATCGAAATTCCGCGTCCAATTGTAAAAGAAAGTCTACAGCCAATAAAGAGAATCAACGGAACATGTCATGCTCAAAAGAGGATGCTTCTATGAAATCAGAGCTTTCGGAGAAGAGAATGAAGAATGCGAAACTTTCTGATCCCATGAATCTCGCAGAAGAACAATTGTTCCTTGAAAACTCGACCATGAAGAAACGAAAAACTGAAAATTTCGCGAAGTTCACCCCTCTAAAAGCTAAAGCTTTGAATTCAGATAATGAAGCAAATTTTGGAATGAACTTTTCTTTGGAGAGCGTTGGAGAGCCAATGAATTTCTCTGGCAGGTTGGAAGAGACTCATGACCCAAGAATAGAGACTTTAACAGGAGATTTGAGAGTAATTCGAGAGAATATCTCCTCCTCCTCTATTTAGGATTCATTTTCTCTATCTTTATAGAATTATCTCCTAAACCAGATCGAGCAATCTGAAAGTATTGCAAGATGCTATGAAGTATCTATTTCAAGTGGCATCAAAGAAGAAGTTTCCAAGGTAACTAGCAACTGAAATTATTCAAATTCTTCCTAACAATAATTTCATAAATAGGAGGGCATTGAATGTTCAAATCCTTTTTATAAAACACAACTTTCCACTGAGATAAATGAAGAAAGAATGAAAAGTTTAATTACTCTTGCTAAACTTTTGCTTGAAAGCAAGCTGACAACAAAGGAAACGTTTACTTTAACCATTATTCTCGAGGAGGCTCTCTTTTCAGCACTTGGAACTGCCTTGCAAAGATACAAATTCGGTTTGAAAATTCTTCACCTCTCAATCAAAGTATGTCAAAGCTTTTCTACATTATGCTATACATTCTAAATATATATATTCAGGAAGGATCAATAAATTGCCAAGAACTTGCAAAACAAGCCATCGAGAGTGAGAAAGGATTGAAGAATATTTGCTGCTTCTTTGGAGTACCACCCTTTGAGGGCGAAATCGCTCTCAAGTTCCCAAGATTTTATCGCACCGTATCTTCTTGTCTATTCATAGACTCTCTAAACACACATTTCGTAGCCGGCAAATTTAAAAGCTGCTTATCTGAACAAATTCGTATACAAAATCCAAGAGAAACTGAGATTGGTATCCGAAATCATGGTAGTCAAGAAAGAAAGCTAATTGCTCTGTCTGTTATTTTCAAGTTCTATATTATTGGATTGATCAACTGCTTAAGACTACGATGTTGTTATGTTCCCATGCTTATTTTATGGCAGACATATGTTAACCTTTTGTTTTGAATCAAGTGATGGCTGATTGTTAAATACTTACTGTTTTTACTCCATTCTTAATCGGTTAAATATTATCATGCTGACTAGCTAATTTCAATTCTTTGAACCGAATTAAATTAAATTATTAATTCATTTGAAAACAGCTATTGTCTGATTGAGAGATTGCTGTTGGTCAGTTCGCCCAGCCTAATGATTTGTTAAATCGCAAATCAATTGATATATATGCATATCTTTTTGATTATTAAAATCTCATTGACGTATTAAAATGTGAAAAACACTGTTTGCAAAAGAACCATAGGGATAAAATTTAAATCTTCATCTTCTTAACGTTCTGCAAGTTTGAACCTTCTCGTTCCAATTCGTTTGAAAAATTTCAAAACCCTTACGCTGAATTATTTTCTTGTCCCTGAGAAAAATCCTGTGGGAGGTGTTCCTGGTTTTGACTATCAGCGTTAATTGCGACGACTGGGTCTTGAAGAATTTGATTTTGAGAAATTTGGTCTTCTGGGACTGAGTTCTGAAGTGCTTGCTCTTTAGGCGCTTGATCATGTGGTACTGAATCATGAAGTACTTCTTGACCTTGAGATACAAGATCTTGTTGTGCTTTTGATACTTCGTCTTTAGGGACTTGAATCTCAGAGAGTTGATCTTTATGCTCCTGATTTTGAGGTGCAGAGACAAAAGATTTTTCATCATTAGATATTTGAGTTTGGTGAATATGGTTTTGTGGTGCTTTACCCTCAGATGCCTGATCATGAGATCCCTTATCCGGCAATTGGTCTTGAGGAGCGTGATCTTGAGATGGTTGATTATCAGTAAGTATCTGATCTTCGACTTCGTGATCTTTATGTATATGGTTCTGAGGAACCTCATCTTTGGCGACTTCATCGTTATAGACCTGATCTTCAAGGCGAGTTGCAGAAGATTGAGCAAGAGCTTCGAAGGCAGCTCTTTTGGCTTTCTTTATCGCAAATTCGATTTTTTGTTGAATGAGCTGAAGAGACCCGAGTTTGGCAAGATAGGCTAGCTCTTGTTTGTCCATCTTGTTTTGCAAAGCTCCATAAACAGCACTTTTTGTGTGACCTGCATGTAATTTCCATTTTTGGAATGCATCTATGAGTCTTTCGGTTGGGTCAACTGAAGCGAGGAGATAATTCTTTACAACCAAACGCAAAACAAACATTTTATGTTTTTCAAGCTTCTTGCGCTCTTCTTCATCGAGTGGTATTTCGCTCAGTTGTGGACTATCAAATTTCATGTTTTCTCGTGTATTAACTTGAGTCGTTCTTAAACTTGATGGAGCCACCTCCGATAAATTTTTGTTGTCATCTCCAGTTAAGATTGGCCCCACACCTAGATTAGCTCGATCGATAAAGTGAGCGGAATTAATTTGCAAAAATGCTCTGGAAAGAGTGATCTCGTAACGTTTCCTTACATAATTGAATATCTTCTTCATGGCATTGTATTGCTTCGAATCAATATGAGCACCATCGGCTGTAATGGAATCCCGCAATCTCCAAAACGCAATCTGGTATGTGATATGAGAGTTTTTGGCAATGAGTCCCATAGACTTTTTGAACCAAGGATTGTAATGCAACGAATTGTTTCTCCATGTGGTGAAACTAGTATAAAGTGCAGACTGCTGATAGAGCTTCATGTATCTAAGAAGCTTGTTGACTGCTAGCATATGCTTACGTTGCATGTAGAGCCTATAATGCTCTTGAATTTCCGAAAAGGCCTCTTTCTTAGCTTTAAGGAACCATTTGTCAAGCAAACCAGTGAACCTTCTGAATAAAACTTTGCTATTTCTCGTCTTGAGTCTCTCGAAAGCTTCTTTGAGGACTGCTTGACGATTCTTTTGAATTAAGTTTAGGAGATTCGGAACTTTTCTTTGGGTATCTAGAGCTGTCATTTTAGTGACCAAGTACCAACGATGGAAAAAGTGCCCAAGACTACGGCTGAGGAAGGTCCTAGCAAATAGTTGCACGGCGCCTTTCTTCCTGTCACTGATAACTACATTACCAGCAAACTGATGAAGCTGCTCTTTGAGATGCAAGCGCATAAGCTCGAAAAGCTTTTGAGTTTCACGGAGGACTTCTACTTTTTGCATGCACCGTTCAAAGAGAACCCACTTCTCGAAAGCTTGCCTCAGTTTTCCCTTTCCACTCCATATAAGCTTCTTGAGGACTGTTTTCTTAACGTCATTCTTGACAATCCATTCGACTTTCAGCTTGTCGAAAGCATCCTTCATCTTACTGGACATAATCCTCCTAACTACGAATGCTAAACTCTGACCTGTGGCTTGCGCCAGGTTGGTACTCTTAGCAGGAAGGAGTTTCCATTTTTCGAAGGCTTGATAGAGTTGCCCACTTTGAGTTTTAAAGAGAGCCAGCAAGGTCTGTTTCAACAACTTCTTCTTTTTGTCAAAGTTAGCAAAGTCCTTCATACTTTGCCTCAAAACATCCAGTCTTCTCTCATCAATCCACTCCGCTATCAAGGTTGCTGCTTCAAGTTTTCTATCTTCTCTGATTTTGTTTGATGTCTTGATGTGAGAGGCCTTCTCTTTCCATCTGAGGAGAGCATCATGCATGAGAAGCTTTATGTTTCTTTCGACTTTAAAGATTAACTTAGACTTCTTTTCTTGCTTGCTTCCTGCTTGGACAATCGTAGAAAAATGATTTTTCAGCCCAAAATTAAGATTCTCAAACAGAATCAACGTTTTTCGACACAAGAGAGCATGTGTTAGATCTTTTGCGTTATTCTTCCACAAGAAGAATATTCTTTTCAAGTCGTCCTGTGTTGCTGTAATGAAAAGTTGGACGGCTTTTCTCTTAACTTCATTTCTCTCAAACCATAACTCTTTCAAAGGATCGAAGCCTTTCTTGAGCGAAAGTTCATAAATTTTGTTTAGTTGGTACGCCAAAGAGCCAATGGCAGCTTTCTTGGTTGGGTCTTCCGGCTTTGGGAGGTACTTCCAATGGTTGAATGCGTTCTGAAGCATTCCAAAGTTCGTTTTGTAAACTCCAACAAAAAATCTTCGCTTTATATCTGCGGCTGCATTCAACCGTTTTAATTTAGAGAAAGCTTCTCTCAAGAGATTGGTTTCAATTTTTTCATTCCAGTTCTCAATTCCAGTAAAAAGAACCTTCTTCTTCTCTTCAATGATAGCTTCTTTCTCGACTTCAACTCTCGCAAAATCACGCCATGTATTAAAGCTTTGTCGTAGTTTGGTATTAAAGCTTTTCAAAAAGAATCGAACGACATTCTTTTGTTTTTTCTTGACAACAGGATTGCTGCCCATAAACGTGACTAACTGACTTCTCAATGTGGCGCGGGCCACATTGAAGAGTTGGACGACTTGCTTGCAGGTTTGGATATGCTTCAAGTTGCGAGTGTTGTTGGCCCACAGATTGAAATATCTTTTAATATCGGATTGCGACAAAGAAATGAGTTTCCTCACTACTACCACTTTTTGATCATTAACCTCATGCCATGTTTGTTGTATAGCCTCAAAGCCGGTTCTCAATAACCGCTTATGCAGCGAGAAAAGCACCCTTTGCAAGGTGCTGACACCGACATTTCTGCTAATTTGAACTTTGTCACACATATTTTTCCATCTTTGAAAAGCCAAAAGCTTGAGTCCGAAAGTTGTGTTGAGGAATCTATTAATGACACGTCTTTTCAAAATGTCTTTTTGATATTTCCCTTTCCACTTCTTAAAGTAGTAGTTCATATCGTTCATAACACATTTATTGTGGACCACTGCAAGTTTATTCAGCAGCTGAAGTTTTATTTCTTGCTTTAAGTCACCGAGATTTTTAAGCATCATTGCACGATCATGCCAAAGATGAAACATTTCATTCATTCTTGTTCTTGCATTGATGAACAGTTTGCTAAGTAGAATTAGAGTTTAGAATAAGAACGTCGTATAAGAATTTCTATACTTAAATGCCTTCTCTTTCTTTTCTCTTGCACGGTTACCCTGGAGAAAGGCTTCTGTGTGGGTTTTAAGCCCGGAATTGACAATTTGAAACAATTTTGTGGTTCTGCAAAGCTTATCAAAGAGTCGCATCATCTCTGTTGCTTTCATCCATCGATAAAAGTAAAATCTCGAATTGATTTTCGAACTAGTTTCCATCTTTTGGAGTGCTTTTCTCATAATATTGTTCTTTCTGAGATATTCGTCGCGGATCCCGCTGAAGCCCCAAAGCAAATGCTTCCACCTCAGGTCGTTGATTGAGAAAACAATGGTCTTTGTATTCTCGTCTCTGAGTCTGTAATTGAAATTTTTCCAGGTAAGGAATGCAACTTTTAAACGGTCAAAAACGCTTCTTTGCATGGCATTGATGGTTCTAGCCATGAGCTTGTGATCATGAATAACTTTTTTCAATGAAGTAAACGCGTCACCAATAACACGGCGGTACATAAAATCAAGTCTGAATGCCAGTTGATCTGTTTTGTTGAGTTTTTGTCCCAAATTTAATTCATTGTGAAGTCTTCTCTTCAAACTTCTTACAGTCCACATGTAAAATGCTCTCTTCTTGAGGTTATCATAATGATTAAAAATCCATCTGTTTATTGTTAGGGTTAGACTATGAAAGAAATAAGAGGAATTTACTTGAGAGATTTTCTTTTGCTTTCCATTTCCTTAGGAAGACCATAGATAGGAGTTGTACTCCTCAAAATGTAATTATTCACTATTTTGAATAGATGGCTGAGTTGAACAGATCGCTCTTGTAGTGAAATTTCTCTTGCTTTAAAGGACCATAATCTAAAGTAGTGTTTGAGCGGCGAGCTTGCATTGAGCAGCATTTTGACGACCACCTTCATTTTTTCAGTCTTTTTTCCCTTTACAAAATGGAATATCTCGCTAATTGCATCAGAGCAACGACGGTAATATAATTTGTTCAACAGGAACGTGAGATATGTCGCGTTCCTTATTCTAAAAAAATAATTAATCATGACAGGTGGGTTAGGATAACTCTACTTCTCATGTTCTGAAGTTATATGTTTGACATTGCAATTAGTTCTCCACTTTATAAAGGCCTGGAGCAGCTTATTTCTTGTCGAATAAACCAGAAGTCTATAAATTAACATTGAAGAAGGTTAGTTTTAATTGACACCAGCGATTTTTATTTTTATTTACTTGAGAGTTGTACGCTTTTGATTTTCCTTCTCAATCTTAAAGAGAGGAGCAGTGCTTGAGAGAAGATGGCTGGCTGCAATTGAAAATAATTGCCTAGTCAGATTGTTAGTTTTAATTATCTTGTCTAATTCACAAGCCATCTTCCATATTTTCAATGAGTCTCTTAGTCTAATTTCATTTCGGAAGATAAGCTTCTGCACTACTTTCATCTTTGAATATTCTTCCTCGGAGTAGCTCTCTTTGATGGTCATGAATACGCTTCTCAGCAATCGTTTCTCCAAATTCTTGAGTTGTATTTCAAGGATCCTAAAGCCCTTGCTGTAATAATCTGCCAACCGGCTTCTCAGTTGTCGCTCTTCTTCCGATGCCAATCGCTCTTGATTGAGTACGTCAAAAGCGTCCTTCAGATTATTCCTGAGTTTGAAACTCAGAATTCGATAGATTTTTGGAACTCCCAAACTCCCTTGCTTGAGTTTCTGCAGACGATCAAATATAGTTTCATTTCGCCATTTGTTAAATGCTTTTCGAACAAGATCAATTGTGCCCCCAAGCACTCTCATTAATTTTTTTGTTTGCTCATCTTGATTTTGCTTCTCCATCGCATGCAGCCAGATTTCAAACGCTTTTTGTTGAGTGAGCCTGAAGTTCCGAGAAATTTTATCCAGGGACTGCCTTACTAATCGGATGTAGTTAACGTAATCTTTGATTGAGGAGAATCCGAAAGTCAAATTTCGAAAAACAATTTTATTCAAAATTGCGCTAAGGATTTTGGTTGCTTTTTGCTGTTTCATGAGCCTTCTACGCAGCGCTTCTTCTTTTGCTCGACTGGTGAGCACACTTTTCATACGCCAGAGAGCAACAGTCATATTAAGTTTTGAATAAAGTGCGAATCTATCGACCACTTCTTTGACAAGGATAGGATCAGAGTGCACTTTCCAGCGATAAAACGCGCTATTTACGGTCAATTTAGGCCTATTTCGGTAGAGAGCCCAAATTATTCTTGCTTTTATTTTGGTGCTCATAAATTGATTTGGTGCTGGACCACCACTGGCCATGACATCTTTCCAGTGATGGTCAACACGTGTTCGGATGCTCTGTTCTTGAATCCTTTTGAATCCGAGGCTCTTGGATCTGAGTAAAATCAAACTCAATGTTCTCAAGAGTGAAGAAACGATAATAGGTTTCACGCTTGCGAAGGGAGAATTATCAATATGTGGAGTTGCATCAAAGCTGAAACTCATATTGGGATTAGATCTGTAGGTGTTATGTCCGCTTTTAGGAGTGTGCATAACATTCGACAACAGAGAGGCTGCTTCTGTGGAGTGAGGTTGGAAACCATTGCTTTGAAGTCCTCTGAGTCGATTTAAAATTTCGTTCGCCATTTGAGGGTTGTATACTCCTGCTTCAACTTGTTGTGTGATATAACTTCTAAGATTGTTAAGCTCCTTTTGTGAAGATTTCTCAAATAAAGCATCTAAGAGTTCTCTGTCATGCCCTTTTCCTTTTACTGGTGAAGCCTCAGAAAGGAATGAGTCTAGCAGTTTGTTTGGAGTTTGGTCCGTCATTTTTATGGAATACACAGAAATAACTAAATACCTGTAAAAAATTAATTTTTTAGCATAAATAGATGAGTGCAAAATAGATACACTCATCGATTTTGACACATTAGATGGTGTTGTCTGAAATCTTGGAATGGGAATATCATTTGAAACAACTAAATAAGAAAATGCGAAAGCATGAACAATCCTAGTACGATTTTTGAGCAAACTCTCCATAACCGGACACTTTGTCTCTAGAAATTCAATTTATAATCATGCGAAAAAGGAAAATTTTACATATATCACATTTGACGGAGCCTCGCTCATCAAATAACCTCGCTTTATTTACAAATTTCAGCAATTACTTTCTTTATCCATCATCGATAGCAATTATTCACAAATTTAATAACTCTTCATATTATTAACAAAATGGTGGTTATTTTATTACACAGTTATTACTTGGATAGGCGAAAGCCCTTAAGTTCCAGATGTTATATGCGATTCCTATTTGCTTTCGCTTACGTCACTACATCACACTGCGCCTCTGTCTCTCTCCCTCCAATATATGCTCAATTATTTCGTGAAAAATTTTAGATCAGAATGTTACTACACTGACTTACTGAATGAGTGTATTCAGTTAAACTAAATTATAGTTCTTAGATATCCGTATTGACCGATTCAGTCAAAATTCGATTAAATCAATCTTCATCATCGAGTGCTGAAGTTTCTTTGGAATGACTTTTGGATAGTTGAACAAGTTCTATTTCGAAGTTCAAAATTTGTTAGAAAATCATATGAACGAAAAATCAGCTCTCGAAGAGAAAGCCAATGAGGCAGTTTCAACTCGCTCTGTTTCCATGTTCAATCTGGGTTCGCGACAAATGATCGGAGAAGAAATTGAAAAATCTTACAAAAGTGCTCGATTCGAACACTTTGGTTTTAAATTGTCTATCTTTTTCAAGTTCTTTCTGTTGTCGCTATTATATGTGGTGATAGGTCCTTTAATGTTGTTCGTGGTATGTTGGAAAAAAAATTGGTTTCGATTGGCCTGCAATCTCCATCTTCTTGGACGCAGTACAATAGCCATGACGAGATATATACAGTGGGTTTTCAGATGGTTCGCGATAATCATTACCGCACTTCAATCTTCTACGGGAAAATACAGTAATCTCTACGTCAATCTCTACCTATTAGTAATCACTGAAATATCTCTCGCTGTGCTGTATGCTGCGTATTACAGTAGTTTCAGAAAAAGCGAGATAGATCGATTCATGGAAGAGAAGGGCTACAAGATAGGACGTGGAACACTTTCTAATCAAATTATGCGACTAAATCGGGCAAGCAACGAAAATATTTTCTCTCCAAAAAGATTGAACATGGATTTTCCCGATGTCGATTTTAGCATGTTCTATTTTGCCGTTCCGGCTGGAGAATCTCATCGCTTTTTACCGTGTCAAACGATTGAGGCAACCAAACTTCGAAAAGAAGATTTCAAAGAAGTTCATGATTGCGGTTTCATTAGCGGAATTGACCTTGCGAAATCAATTCTCAATAAGGTTGAAAGAAAAGGAGGAGTGAACGAACGTGGATTATTGTGTGGGAAAATAATATCTCGAGTTATTGTGCTCGTGCGCATATTATACCCTATTGGCTCCCAAATTATCGGCATTTACTTAGAAATATCTAACACACCTGGGGTGGGTTGGAAGGATTATATTAATCCAAAAAATTTATTGATAGTTTTGGCATATGCTTGCTACTTTCTCCTCCTCTATGGATTCTATGTGATATATGACGTGCTTTTTCTGGGAATTCTGATCTATGTGAAAAAGCTGAGCATCATGGATCGCTTGGGGAAACTCATTTCACGAGGACGCAATTTTAAAGATGATATGAGAATCTCGTTGCTAATTCCTCAAAATAATACCAATTGGATCAACCTAAGACGAATTTTGGCAAGTTGTGATGCACAAATCCACACAATCGTCGATGTGAATCTCTTCTTTGTCATTTGTTTCGTCATCTTCATGATTGCATTTCTTCTTGCTAATGCAATCGGTCATGTTCCTTATCCAGTTTTCCTGCAAAACAATGCGTTTCAAGTCGTGACGGCTACGTATTTGATTATCATGATTATTATAGTGGTCTTGGACATGGTGATAGGCATCATCATCAACGGCTATTTCCACTCCCATAAAGTGTTACTCCATAGCAAACTTGATTTTGTGAAGGAACTTCTTGAATTCCCTTCGTATTACTTTAAACTTTTAAATGAAATTGAAGAGAAATGCTCAGAGAACCCTAAAGACCAATTTTTCCAACAGTTATTCGAATTAAAGAAGATTTCAACTTGTGGTAGCTCTCAAGAAATATTCGTAAACTATCTTACCAAGACAGCTGAAGTCCTCGAGCATTCGATCAAAAGGTTAGAGTGGGAAGCACTTGAGCGACCAACCACAATTTTTGGAATTGCGACAACTCCCAAAGTGTTGATTGCCTTCAGCTCGATCTTTACGATTCTCGGCGCCAGCAATATAAGATTGATCATTTATTATGCGCAAGGACGTCACAATGCTACTGAGACTGCAAGTTAAAACTCGTGTAGCATTTTATACTTTGATAAAATATCCAACCTAATACTTGCGGAATTCACTCAATGTAACTTTGTTGTTTTTAGCAGATGTTTTTTCTTTTTTTTGAGATTGGCTGTTTCCTGAAATCATATATAATGCGAACTTAAAAACTTATGTCCTGAAAACATTTCTACTATTCCAGGAAGTCGATGATGTTCAAGCAATCATTAATTGTGGAAGATGCTAACAATTATGCTAAAATTGTAAGCACAGACTATGGTAATTAACTTTGTAAAATATGGTTATAGTTTGGGAGGTTTTTTTTTTTTGGAAGAGTGAATGAACAACAACTTAACTCTAATTTGAAAAATAGGTACTGCAAATAAGTTGCTTGTTGCTAAGATAAAAAGTCAAATCACTACAGCTCCAAAGTAAGTCATGGTGACTTATTTAAAATGATGCCGGGTAAAAACATCTGAGTTTGGGCTAGATGTGTTATTTATTGGGCTGCTTTTCCTTTATCGGCTTTGCCTTTTTCACCTCCCTTCTCACCACGTTGTCTTTTCTCGCGTGGAGCTTTACAAAATGAATTTCAGTGTCAGCAACATTTCAATCAGTGTAATTAATTACCTTTTTGTTGCTGCTGAGCTGGCTTTTGTTCGACTAAGCCTGGGATGTTAGCCATGCCAATGCGCCTATCATGGTGTTAGATCATCTAATTTGAAATTCTGCAAGGTTGTTTACTTGAGCATTTCCTTAGCATCTTGCGTGATTGTGACATTGTGGATATTGATACTTGATTGGTCTGGGACGTAGTCCATTCTTCTTTCTCTTTCCTTTTTTGATCGAGTTTGTTAAAACATTTGAGAACTCATAAATGGATACCTCTTCTTGAATCTTGAGGGAGATACCTCTGATTGGTCCTCTCTGGATTCTCTTCATTAAGTGGGTAGCAAAACCAGCGATCTTGTTTCTCAATCGCTTGGTTGGAACCACAGCGACTTCGCTAAGGATCTTTTTATTAACGTGGAAATCGTTTGTCAATTTGAGATAATATTTCTCAATGAGATTCTTGGCTGCCTTCTTGACAGTTTTTGTTCTGACTCTTCCCTAATTCAAAGGTCACTCAAGGAAGCGAGGAAATGAGCACATACCATGCTTTACAAAAAGAAAATTTTTTATTAGGTTGTTTCCTGCTGCTTTTTAATGCCAGATCAAGATTTATTAACTCAGAGTTCACACTATCTCTTAAATTAGCTGAACTTATTTTTGGAATCACAATGACCCTAATGGGAAATTTCAAAGCGACCACTTTTTTAGTTCTCATTTTTCCAAGATGTAGATGACTATAGAGCTTCTGAGCTCTTGATATTTCCATGAATAAATTTGAGTTATGAAATTTTTTCCTATGATAAAATGTAATCACTCGCTATTAATCCACATTTCAGAAAGAAATTTGTAGAACATCTGAAAAAGTGCATATAGCGCACACGGTCTTACATTACCTTCGTGGTTGGCATTGAGGCTATTCAAATAAGAAGGTCAGGCCTGCTCTTTTTCAAGCAAAATATAGAATCATTTTAAATTGATCAATGAGCTCCAGGCCTTTGAGTTGTGGTTGCCGCTATACCAAAAAATGAGTCAGAAACAACACTGAGATTGTTATTTTAATTTATTTTTTTGGGAAGTAACGCAAACACAAGGATCTGCTTAGCCAATAAAAGATTTTTGGTTCGCAAATCCTCGAAAAAATTAATCGAGCACAAAAGAAGAAGCTCACCCAACTAATGCTGTTCCATCAGCTCACTACAAAAGAAAAAATTAACCTTCTCAGCAGAGAGTTTCATGAATTGGATATCAACCATGATTCGCAGCTTTCCTATCAAGAGCTCTGTACTGCTCTGGATAAAATGGCATACTTTTTTAATTCTACAAAAGTTCTAACTTTTCTGATAGAACCAGGGAAAGCAATTTGATCGAGAGGTAGCACAACAACTCTATGAAGAAATGGATAAGAATCACGATGGAACAGTCACTCAACAAGAATTTATAGATGTCTTTCTGAAGGCAGAAAGTGTCCTTAAAGAGAAAATCAGTCAATGTCAATTTGTAATTGAAGACTGCCAACGCCAAAAGCAAGACGTAGTCAACAAACGGAATGAAGCTGCTAGGACCGAAAAATTCAATTCCTATAATATCAAAGAAGGAAGTGTTGTTGCAATTACCATCTTGGAAGTTTCAGGTCTGAGGGTCAATCCAGGGCAGCAAATTGAAGTCAAGGTTTTCTGTGGGGAGGACGTCTATGAAGGTGTTTCAGCACGCTACACAGACAAAGCCGTCTTTAATAAAAATAACAACAACATTAACGTGTATCTATTCAACCTTTTCCTACAATCATTCACTGATAGTGACTAAATTATTTTCTTAGAGCTGTCACTACTGGAAATGAAGTTCTTCGAACAGCAATCTGTATTGTTTCAGACGGCAGGCTGACAGAGCTTGGAGGAATTAACTATCCAGTCAGCCAACTGTACGATCAAAAAGTTCATGGCGGTGTTCTCGATCTTATGAGTGACAACGGAGAACCTGTACCCGGAACGGTGAATTTGACCATGCAATGGATTCATTCATCAGTTCGTTATTTGGATGAAATTATCCAAAAATGGGATGAACACATTGAAAGCACTTATGCAGACCAAAGAGATTACCAGCACGATTTGGATACATTATATGAACCGTTTAAAAATCTCCGTGGACTTCAAGATTTTAAGAAGATACAAGAGGAAGAAAATCCTTTCCGAAAATGGCAGAGATATGGTTGCTTTATGACAGTAATAATGGTTGCCTTCACGCTTTTGGCCTGCTTCGCTCGAAACGCGTTCCTGGATGTAAATATCATTTAATCATAGCAAGAGAGTTAATGGCATCTCATAGTTATTAGTCGGCCTGATATTTATGCTTTCATCAGACAAATATTTCCAAGAAACGCATGGCTTCAGAGGGCTATTGATTGCGAACATTATTTCAGTGATTTATGATATTCCTTGGCTGGTGATATATTCGAAGGTAATACAGCAGTAATTTACATTAGTATTTATCGGTTGTTGAATCAAGGGATGGGGAAAGGGCTATGTCCCAGGTGAGGAGCTTGCAAATAATATTATGATTTTTAGTCTCGTCATGAGCTACTTCCTCTTTGGAGTTAAGGTATGTCATTTCAACACGCGAAAAATTGTTAAAAATAAATAATAACAACTTTAGCTACCAACAGTCTATGTTTATTGGAAGATTGACCAAGAGTACAGAAAGCTTTATGAGCCTCTCCTAGACCCGCAACTCGGAGCTCAGTCACACGTTCGCCTTCATTAACCGGATTATTTGTTGGGGGAATCGCCGCGAAGAGATATAATTACGTTACAAAAGATTTTCCTGTCCTCTGGAAATGATATATATTTATTCTCAAAGTGTGCTGAATCGAATATTATATTAAAATCTGAGCCTAGAAAACGTATAACAAAAAGATCCTCATTTCTTCTTTAACAAAAACCAGTCAGTTGAAATATCTAATAAACACAATTACCAAGCAGTTAGTCAATCGAGATGAAGATAAGTTGTTTACCCTAACGGTGATAATAATAAGCGGTTAGTAGAGAGTTATTTTGAGATAGGTGAAGCTTTCAGCAGCAGTCACCAAATAAATCACAATCATTATCAGTTTTAATTTTACAAAAAAGAAACGAAGAAAAAATACCTTCTAAATTAACTTAAGGCTTTTTTTCTGAATAAAATAATTAATCTACACAAGACGGAGAAATTACTTTACTTCAAAGCTTTCTCGATTAAGTATTTCTTTGGAAGACCTTAGAGAAGTGATGCATCAAATGACCCATAAAGCCTCCTTTCAGCCAATAGTAGGTATAACCGAGAATCAAATGTTAACATGGTCTAATAATAAAATCATGTCATTAAGCTGGAAGATCGAGTGGAGCAAACAAAAGCTCAAACCCAAAGCTCAATCTTGACCTTGGCAAGCTTGACGCGCGCTATCAAAACCCTCCTTTATATCAAGGGATCGTCTCTGCAAGTAAAATTGTCTGAGTTAGCTTCATCTATTTCATCAATAGAGCATATGCCCATATCGCAGCTCTCTACACCTCTTTCGGGGATAGGTCAGGTGAAGTTGAGTCCGAAAGGAACACCCATGCAACAATTGTTGGATAAAACATCATCTAATCAGCCACTGGATCTCATCATGCAAAAGGGCCAATCATTATCCACAAAGCATGCAAAAGAACCTCTAACTCTTGCAAATCATTTCCAAGAAAAGCTGAAGAAACCGTATCCTCCATCAAACGAGCAAATCAAAGACAGCTTCAGCAAACAACCAGCTCCAATTCATTCCATTCATTCCACTCAAGCCATTCTCTCACAAACGAGCTCTCCTAAGGCAATGGAATCGAAAAAATTTGATTTAATTTTCCAGCCTAAGCAAAACGCTAAGCATGATCCTTTGAAAAATCCCGGAACTAGCAGTGTACCGAACAATTTGAATAATTATCATGGTCCTCATCCGAGGCAGTACAAGCAAGGCTCGCTTCCAATAAATCATGTGCAAAATATAGAGCCTGTAGTGCACTCGGCAAGAAGGAACAGCAAACCTAATGATCACAATCCTGGCTCTAAGCCCAATCCCATCGGAGGGCCAGCCCTTGATTTGCACGATATTCTTGGTAATTTTGGTGGTATGGGTCAGCACTATGTGAGAGCATACCACCATATCAATCTAAATAATATGAATAATTACGGCTCAACCCCCAATAATATAGAGAGAGGTCAATCACCAAATAACTATCATGACGTAGGATCACATATGGCGTCTCATCTTCAATACTATGACATTGTTCGGAATCTAAATGACAAAAATCAAGAATTTGATATGCTAATAAAAGAAAAAAATGAATTGAAGACGAAAATGGACTCGCTTGCAGAAGAGCTCAGAGAACTGAAAAAAATGAAATTGCAAATAAATGAAAAAGATCAAATCATTGCCCAGCTTAAATCGGATCTCAGTCAAGCTCTCCAGAACTCGACGGATTTTCAGGCTGAATTTCAGAAGGATCCACAATTTAGAGAGAACATTGAAAATTTACTGAAAAGCCAGAACGAAAATGACCCTCTTACAAAGCAAAGCGTCCAAGCCTTATTGGATCGTTTCAATATTCTAAGTGGAGAGGACGAACCTATTCGGTCTGAAGAGCATTCTCAGTCAAGATCACCCGATAAAAAATCGCACTTACTTGATATGCTTAGATCACAAAACACGAACACTATCCCAAATCCTCAAACTATTGACGCCAAAAGGCCCGGATCATCTTATCTCCTTATCAATACGTCAGATTCACGCAGCCAGAGAGAACCGCTAAATCTTCAAACGCCGTCTGGACAAAATCAGCCGTACCAGAGAAGTTTTACTCCTGGTCATAACCTTTCTTCGGAGAGCAAGCAAAAATTCGAGACTCCTTATTATGAGAACTTTGTCGGAGAGACCAAAGATCTTGGAAGCAAGAACCCAGGAGTCAGCACACCGAAGAAACAGCCAGATTCCAGAGGAAACCTAAAAAAGACTTTTCAAATACAACAATCAAGTAGCAAGCCGATCAGTAGTAACATCAATTTCAAGAAAGAGGACCTAGCCGAAGCTCTTAGGAAAAATAATGTAGCAAGGTCAGGGAGTTTGCAGCTAAAAACAGATCTAGTACTGGACAAAAACCTTATTTCAATGCCAAGCTCATCAACAAAGGAGTCAGCTGGTCTAGATGTTCTGAAAAGAAAATTTTCTCATGATCCAAAAATTGTTGGAGATCAAACTTCAAATGATCATGATCGTCCATTGTCATTCAGAGGAGCCAATCCATCAAAAAAGGGCCTCGAAAAGAACTTTGATATTGCTACTTCATTAAATCTGCTCAAAGAGAGGATCGGTACGATTTTGGAAAGGCATCGTAACCATCATATTTCTTTAAAAAGAACCCAAGACTTAATTCTCGAGAAGATTGAGAAACTAACACTTAATCAAAATCCAAAATTCAGGAATGCTGAATATTAATGAAGTTGTCAGTGTCTTGATTTTATTTTGTTTTTTTTGATATTCTGACATCCTTCAAAATCAATCATTTCTTCTGCTTTTGAGGCATTTTTGAATGAGAACTTTTTTTTATTTTCCTATTGACTTAACAAATTTAAGTTAATCCATTTTTTTGTGACTATCCCTCTTTACTCTCGATCTTGCGCAGCAATTCTCTCTTCCATCACCCTATTAATGAGTTCAAGTAGTTTATCCTGAAACTTAACTTGAATTTTGAGAATATAGAAAAAAAGTTTTATCGTTCTGATATGTGAAAACGCTTTTTGAAGGTTTTTAGCTGATAAACTGTTTGCTTTCTCAAATTTAGCATTGAATGTTGCAGATTGAATTTTTGATTGAATCTGAAAACCTTTTACACCCACAAAAACGACGCAGTATTTAACTTCTGACGGTATAAGGACAAAAGATCAAGTTATTTTTCAAATAAATTGATATAAATATTTCAACATCAAGCATCTGCATATTTAAATTACCAAATGAAAGACATCTCACATGCGATGTGGCATTTCTATGTGAATTGTAAGGTAAATCTGAAAAATTAAGAAATCTCATTGAGCAAGGCCTAAAGCAAAGATACATTCAGTATTAAAAGATAGTGCACAGTCTACACTCTTCCGATTCTTGAAGATTGTACTTCTTGAAACTCTCAACTTCTTTAACCTCAGTAATTTTCGGTTTAAAACGAATGTGATGCTTTTTGCTTCCAGAAAGGATTATCACACCGTTAGAGTCTTTTCTTGGCCTTGTTTCAGAGTCAACCATACTATGACTCGTTTTGAGGATTGAACTTACTCTCGGTTGTTCAAGAGCTTCAATTTCCTTTGCTGTCTGAGCCAGCGAATTTGAGTAGTGACGGACAAGCTCTCGGTGGTCTGGTACTATGGAAGACGTCTCTAACTGTGGCATTTTGTTATCAAATAGCGACTGTGACGCAGTTCCGTCCATTGCGCGATGGCTGCTGTTTTTATGATTCCAGTGAAAAGGCACACTTAGATGTGAAATTAATTTTGTTTTAGTAAAATTAGCTCACGAAATGCTGAGAAAGCAATCAACGCGTGAAATACTAGTAACTCAAGAGTTATCGAATAATTCAAGCCAATCTTTCTCTTTCAAGACGATCTTCTCTATCCCTCTAACTTTATGATATCATACTATGATTTCTTTGAGTGCAGTCTATCTGTAAGGATGAAAATTCCATTTTCATTTTCATGAGAAGTCTTTTTCATATAACTGTTTTATTGTTGGACGCTCTATCGAAAACATAATTCGCCTCTCTTACGTGGCTGATCGAGGAATAAAACCGAAAATTCTGAGCAGCTAATTGGAACTAGCTGATTCAAATTAAAATAAGCAACCTTATTAAATTTAGGAATAAAACTTAATGGATTCTTTTCAATATTTAGATTTCTTACAAATCAGCTGAAAATTACTAAAGATCTACGATCATATGGTATCACATCCACTATTGCCTGTCATATGATAAACTCTAGATAGCTTCACGTTTAAATGAGGAAAAAATCATTTCGGGGTTTGCTTAATTGCAACTCTAGCCACAAAAAAAAAATTCATCATTGTCATCACCTCGCAGCAGGGTTTTGAAAATAACAATATTATTTAAGTTGCATTACATTGTTTGTAAGTTGATGCTTAGATTCTTATATATTAAAGAAAAATTGGATGTTAATCTTGAAAGGAAGAAAAACTACTCTATGGCAATATGATTTCATCAACGCTTTACTTGAGAGCTGGAGTTAGGATCTTCTTCAATCCATTTGGTGCGTTTACCATCTACCCATTCTCCTACTTTTTTCTCTCCTCCTGCAGTGATGTATATACCTCGTCCATGCTGTTTGCCTTTCCGCCACTCTCCTATATACTTCCTACCATCAGCCCATTCAAATGTTCCTTCCCCGTGCTTTTTATCGTCTTCGTAGTCACCTTCATATTTTCTTCCGTCCGACCAAACAATTTTTCCTTTTCCGTGCATTTTGTTTTTCACCCACTGCCCTTCGTAGCATCTTTCGTCGGGCCACACATATCTACCTCTTCCATGTATATCGTTATTATAGAAGTCACCACTGTATTGGGAACCGTCTGCAAAAAATAATGTTCCTTTCCCATGCTTCTTCCCTTG
>ENA-UOUE01000664-UOUE01000664.1-compost-metagenome-genome-assembly--contig:-NODE-664-length-27067-cov-7.923305_pt1 | contig 27067 bp, 9 predicted proteins | sample MGYA00238146_ERZ747223 | MGnify/ENA primary metagenome ERZ747223 (study PRJEB28781, sample SAMN06268865) | compost metagenome | isolation source: single cell | place: USA: California, Emeryville, Joint...
CACTCTTTCTTAGCAGTGTTGGAACTTTTCCTCCATATCTGCAAGAGGTCGCAAATTATTCTCTCCCAGATGAGTATCTTATCAAAAATGCTGTAATCTCTGGCGAAAAACTTGTAATGGAGATCTTTGATCAGGAAGAGAATTCATCTGCGATAATAATCTATGCTTTATCATCAAATAATTTGCAAAATTGGGATGAACTTGACGTTTTCTACATGACGCCAGCAACTCTGAATAATTCTTACGCTACTCTAATCGATTTGTCAGTTACTACTCAAATAGGCACGGAAACGTTTTTCTTAAGCACAGATTATAATAAAACATGGATAAATCAGATAGTGGATCCAGTTTGGACTATCGTAAAGCAAGAACCTGGAAATTCCACAATCGTTTACAATATTTATATTTATTCTCTTTTCCACGGTGATACTTCAGAGATCGCGTACGATATCCCATTATATTACTTCGATTCTAGCTACTTCCAGGTTTCTCAGGCCCCGAACACAACATCATCCGTGGATGTGCTCTATCCACAGCAATTTAATCTCAATGGAAACTTGCTTGGGATTTCTGGTCCGTCTTTAGCCTATAACATCACAGACATACCATCAGCGTACTCCGATTATCGATTACTGAGAACTGTTGCTGGGTCGAATATCACGTTAGTTGAGACTGATTCTCAAGGGACGATCTGGATGTTATCTTTCACTGAGGAATATTATCGTCTAACCTCTTGTTACTCACTTCACGACGCAACTGATGCCAGTCTAAACTGTAATTATTTCCTTGAACTCGATGACTTCTGTGATGCAGAACCCTATCGTTTATTTGTGCAGGCTTTTCCTCTTATTACTATATATTTCGGGTTTCCAGGTACCGGGCTGGGAGGGTTCTGGGTTGGGCTGGCTGAAAAGAACGGATCTCAATGGACGATCTCGAATTACTACACATCTTCTCAGTATAACTACAGCTCCAGTTGTATTGACGTGATTATTCCCGATAGTAACCCTAACTTCCTCTACTGCCTCGCTCTTGATGCCAACAAAGCTGCTACTTCTGTGATTGCTTATAACCTCACCGACCTGTTAGCTCAGGATTTGACAGAAATGTCGAAGATTGCAATTGAATCGTCATCTCTGCCAAAAGGAGCAGCTTTCCAGCTAGTTTTGCGAATGGACTCGTACAAAGATTTCATCATCCTGACAAATCATGTGACGCATGATGTGGCTGTCTATCAAACAAATTTTCTTGTTACCGGTCCTACGACAAGTAACAGTTCAACGATCACAATCGTCAAAGAAATCAAAGTTGGAAAAGATATAGTACCCTACCTCGCTTGGGCGAGTCCTTTAGTAGTTCAAAAAACTGGAGTTTACTGCGTGTATTTTGGCGAATATGGGCTCTTCGAGGAGTGGAGAATCAACGGTTCTTCAACTGATCAGTTTGTTTATTCCAGGCAATCTATTTTATACGGAGGGAACATAGATGACTATCAAGGGAGTTTTCCATTTGGAAGAGCAGATTTTTCTCAAAGATCTGGTAACCTCTATCTGTTTTCGTATGATGAAGAGGCTAGCGAGGAAAAGATATTTGTGTACAACCTGTTTCAGCAGGATTCGTGCTCTGCAAATTGCACTTCTTCTCGAAAACCTCGAGGAACGATCAGCAGCAGCAATGTTGGTACCAAAGTTCTAGGAATTCAGGTAGGTTCAATTGCAAATTCAGAGCTGGATCTAGGCTACATTTGGGGAGTGAACCAAAGCTTGATCATTACTTATCAACGGGAAGCAGTCCAGACTCTATTTACTGGAATGGTGAATGGCTCAGCAAGCATCCAGATATATCATACTCAATTTACAGCATATAGCAAGCTCACGCCAAATATAATGACTCAAATTCCTCTCAAAGTGAATGTTTACAAAACAGTGAAGAATATTACCCTTGCACCGAATGCCACGAGGAGAGGCAACGAAATAAACATATTTAACACAAGCAATTTCACCTTCTCTGCTGATACTTACTTTAGTGGTTGCGTGCTCAAGTTAGCCATTTCGTCCTCGGACCTAAGCGACATTGGCAGTGGAAACATCCGTCTCAAAGAGAAACTAAGGACGCTGAATTCTATCACAATGGACTATGAAATTCAAGTGGATGAGAAGTATTCAGCAATCGTTGCTGGACAAACCTTTTTGTTTTTGATTGGCTCTAAAGGCGTCTATATTGGCAAAAAAGCACCTTTGTTTAACAATCAGACTTTTAAATTCAATCTTTTGACTTTCCCAGAATTGGGGACGATCCAGAACGGTGACCTCATCGTTAATCCTAAAGAAGATGTTGCTACTTTTGTCGAGAGTTCTGCTTCGAAGGCTTTTATTTTCAATCCTCAAAACCGAACAATTTTACATACTCTCAAAGACCTGAATGGGATACAATCAGCAAGCATTACTCAGAACTATACAAGCGTTTTCTTCCTTTCGCCTCCAGCTGGAGACCCTGCAAATAGCGATTCGCCTGCGTTTTTATTTACTGAACTAAACGGGAAGTATCGCCAATGCGCAGTTTCGTACAAGACGCTATGCAAATCTCTTAATTTTACTATAAACTCAAAGATGGTTTTGGCTGTTGACACTTCTTCTGTCAATACAACCACTCCCAACGTAATTCGACACATAAGTTTTATGTTACTTTCGGACCCATTAACAAAGACCCAATCATTTTATGCTTGCCAGACAGACGTCAATCACGGCTTCCAAATCAGTAACAGTCAATGCCAGCAACTTCCCTTGCTTTCACTGATTTGGGATTATAACACAACTGAAATCTACTGTAATTGGACCTCCGTGAAAACACTTTACGCAAGCTCAAATTGCACTAAGAGCGATTGCAAGACGAAGTTCTATCTCTTCCTTTTGAATGGTAATTTCAATTCTTACAACCTCCTAGTCGAAATACAATCCGAACTCACGATTACAAATGTGAAAATACTCGGAGGCTTTAAGACCTATCTACCCAATAACAGCCTGAAACTCGTTGGAGCGAATAGAGAGCATGTATTTCTCAAAATGAAAAGTAATTACACAAGCACTCAGACCTTATTGCCAATCTCCAACGAACATTTGCTGCTATACAACCTCAGCAAGAACTCCTCCCAAGACAATAGCACTTCTTATTCTATGTATGACGCTGATTTTTATTCTACTGCCGATTATTCGAGCTCTTCCTTGGGATTCGATACCTATACAAATAAATTGTTTATTCTTTCTAAATCAGCGGTCACTGGAGATCCAATACTGGATATCAAGGGAATATTCCCACAATATGAGATCTTATTTAATGCATCTGCGAATATAACCTCCGATTCTCTTACATTAACTGCGATTAACTTCGGAAGCTCTAGGGACTTTGTTTTCAAGCTCGTTTATGTGGACACGACGAAAAAGACGTTGATACTGTTTTATATGCTTGTAATAATGCTGGCCGTTCTCGCGATAAGCCTCATAGTATATGTGGTAATGAAGAAATTCCCAAAAAATGAAGAGCCTGAAAAGCCAACAGATCGTTCAACCTCGAAAGCTCTCCTGTAAATTTGAATTTTCCCTCCTGTTTTCTTTCATGCTTTGTTGGAATTTCCTTCTCTTCTTTCGCCTTTTTTTTCGTCCTCATAATCGAAAACCCAAAATTAATTCTCCTTAGGTCGATGGAAGCTATCTATTGAATGCCCGAGAATAGATAGGTACTTTATTGGGGATTCAGTTTTAGGATTCAGAGAGAAAGACGTTTGATTTATAGAGTAATGTAAGGCAACGAAATGGCTCATCTAAATGCGATGATATTTACATCCTCATTAATTCATCCATCTACTGTTTAGTGATTTTTTCTGATCATTCGTCCATATTCGGTTTACATAACCCTCTCAAATCAAAGTTATGATAAGTTCTTCATTTCACAATAAATTTCAAAGCATATAGCAGATTTAATCATCATCATCTTTTGATATAAAATTAAATAAAGAAGTCTTTTCTTCTGACTCATTCGATCTATGCAGAGTAATTAAAAACATTCAGTTATGTCGAAAGCTTCCTCATAAAAGGAGGAGTAGATCTATGCTTATATAGCTCCAGATTATCAGTAGTTGCCAATTCAGACTCAAGTCCCAGAATTTTTCTCACAAACGAAATGAATCGCTTGGCGTAAATATTCGGCGGCTGCGACGAAGCATCTAGGTTGAGCGTAGCCGTCTTTAGTCTCTTGAAATGCAATTCAACTTTCTTTTGGAAATTGTAAACTTGCAAATAATCGATGATTCCTAATTGGTACCCTAACCCCTGATGATTAGGACATTCATCTATTAGCGCTTCAGCCCATTGAAGCAATGAAACATCTTTCTCGGCGTCAGCTAGCAGTTGATTCTTATCGACCACGAAGACAAGCAGAGAATAATCAATCAAGTTTTGAGACTTGAAATAATTTGCGTCTTTTTCAATTGCGTCTGCGAGTTGGAGCCTCGACGCCATGTCAACTCTAAGTTCCTTTTCTATCTTAATAAAATTCATGTCTTTCAACGTCTTCTTTTGGACGACATGATCCTTACTCACCTCAGTTCCTTTGAGAGCATCACGATCGTACGTCGAGCCTTTGAGGTCGTATCGCCGCAAAATGTACTTCTCAGGCACGTTGCAAACGTTTTCCATAATAACGAAATGGATTTTAGATCCAGCGTTCTCCCTCTCAAACGTAAAAAGACCGAAAACCTTTGCGATGCGGCTGTCAGGGTTGACTTTAAAATGCTCGTGGAGACTCTCTAATACTCGTAGAAGCTCCTTCTGCTCTTCTGACCCGATCGTTTTGATTAATAGCTTGTTATCCTTCGAGAAGAAGAAAAATTCTCCGCTTTTCCCTCCATCTCCTCCAGTAGCATATCTAATAGCCTCGAGGTTCTTATTGAGATGAAGCGAATCACAGAGTTCTAACGGTTTCTTATTAGAAGCATGGATTTTCTTAAAAAGCTCCGGCTGGTAGAACGTAAAGGTTCCACTGAGCGGAGGGTACTTTCCGAAATTGTAGTCAGGGAATTTCTTTTCAATTACTTTCGCATTCACCTTCGTCGAAAATTTATTGGAGTAAGTAATATCTTGGTCTGTCTTCGTAAGTTCAGTATATTCTTTAAAGCAATACCTTGCCCCAGCGAGGACAGTGTATCGCGTTTGTATTTCTAAAAATATCGTGATTGCCTTCACTCCGGTTTCTCGTTCGAATTCTGAAGAGCTGCTTTTCAAGCTCTCGTAGAGGTCTTCGATGAGCGTGAAACTCTTATTTACAGGCTCGCCTACATACCTGCGAGATGGCCTGAGAGGCTCTTCGAGATCAGTTTTGATATTGATGTCGGTTCTATCGCTCACGTCCTTTTCTGAAGCAAGAAGAGGGGAATTTCGGTACCTTCTTCTCCAAAAACACAGAATCATTCGCATTTGCGTTTTTACCATCGGGTCATTGTACCTGATGACTGTAAGAATTAATGGCAGCAGGAGTTTGCATAAATTTCCCAGCGGAGACAAAATCGCGGCGTTTAAGAACGCTTCTTCGTCAATGAGATAACCAGCTCCTTCTGCAAGGCTTGCCAGCAGCCAGAAGATCAGCGAAGCAGAGACGTAAATATTGTAATAATTGAGAAACTCGGTCGTTTTTTTGTTTATCAACGCGCTTTTCGGCGAGTTTTTCTTGATATAACAATATGTATACACTCCATAGACGCAGTTAGCAACAACGAGTGCCACTAGCACCACGACACCGACAATGGTTTGGGCATCGAAGTGTGACATCTTCTTGATGGAGCATGTTCCATAGACGTTGAGCCCCATCATATCGTTGAGGTATGTGTACAGAAGGAAACTTATGCAGACAGCCAATGACGCGATGTGATAACGATGCTGAGGGATGTGAGAGTTCCGGAGAGTGTTACCCATGCGTTTGACCAGGAAGAAGTATAAGCTGATGCTGTAACAGTATTCTAAAGACACTGAGCCTAAGCTAATAAAGGCGTTAATAGTGCAAAAAGTGGCGTTGTGAGAGAGGTCCTCGGCCCAGTGTCCTGACCAAATAGCGCTCACAATCCAGTGGGTTGTGAGTCCGAAATCAGATAAGGACAAACCCAAGATGATATCTCCAGGTTGCTCTCGGACTTTTTTATCGCGAAAGAAAGCAGCGATAAGCAAGAGTGAGCCAAACCAAGCGATCCATCCGAGGGTGATAAATATCCAAAACTCTGAAAAGTCCATACGGTTGGTTTGTACGTAAAATTTACTTATTATGGGTTAGGTTTATTGATGTTTGTTGGCAGAGTGAAATATAATTTAATATGAGATCTAATTTGATTTTAAGGAATATTTTAGAAGAATTCAGCAATAAACTCATCTTGGAATACAATGGAAAGGACCATAATAATCAACAATATTTTTAACAACTAGCAGTTCCACGAATAATTTCAAGCTAGCCGTTTCAATTTAAATATGTATTATCATGCGAAATTCAGAATATGGATTGTAGTAGAGATAGATCCAGAAACATCAGAGATCATTATTAATTTTTAAGAGAGCTTGTTATATTTCCTTCAGTCAACACCGTAGATCCCAAAGCTTTCTTCATGCAATAAACAGTTGGGTAAGGCATCCAGAGAAAGGTGAGGGGAAAGTTTGAGCTTTCTTTAGAGTCAGAGAGTCCATCATCTTATCCACAGAGAAAGAGGTTTCAATCAAAAAATCTAAAACATTGGAAGAAATACAATAGGATTTTGGAAAAATTGTAAGAGAACGAACTCTTCGCAACAATGAGAATGAATCAACTGATAAAAATTAAACTTTTAATAAAAGTATAAGGAAATGATTTAGAAGAGCAATCTCGCAAGGTGAGCATAATAGAATATCATGATAAATACTGCAGTTTTAAGTTAACTAATTGATACTTAGCTGTTAAGATTTGAATATGCACTCCATTCTTTTTGAACTGTATCACTCTGAACGTGGATAATCAGAACAAATAATTTCCGATTGCACTCATGTGAAACAGTACTTGAAACTGTTGAGTCATGGATGGTCTTTTTTTGAGTTTTGAAACTTGTATATTATGAGAATAGCTCCACTATGCTGCTCAATGTTGGACCTGTTTCGACTGCCTGCTACGAATTAATATTACTAAATCCAAAGTGTTTAAGTATTAAATTTGATTATGATTCATCGACTCCAAACGTACTCTTCAATAAAATTATCTGTAAAAAATATAAGCTAATCTTTCAGGCCTCTGCGATCTTTTTCCACTAATCAACCTGTCCTGCCAAATATGAGCCAGAGAGCCTCTTTGATAGTAAGATTACATACGAATCTATCAAGAATAATTTCATATACAAAAGTCTATTTCCAGTGAAAGAGAAGCACGTGATCTTGCCCAACCGATTAAATTTTCTCCGCAACCAGATCCAGGTTACCTTCTTACAATTGCTCAGACTAACCCAAACTAGCATACTATTCATTCGCAAGAAAAATAGGGGCAGAGGATGCTGCTAATAGAGAAGCAGACGCGAGATTCCATCAGCATTTTACTACGCATCCGGACCAACACGCCTGGCCCATTAAACCTGCAGACTTTGAAGACAGTCAACCTGCAAACGCAAACAACAAGCAAGACGATTTCCAGCCGATCCCAGTAACATACTGTAACACCGAAGACGATGATTACGAAGACAAACTATTTACTCATCGACCAATGGAGCAACATGTCCAGCCAGCTCATTCACAATCGCCTTTCTCCTCGCCAGACAAAATGAACCATACAAGAAGAGAGACCCCTGAGAATAGGCTTTCTAACCCTGTGAGCCAGAGTTATAAAATTTATGCAAATCCTTTCAGACCAGAAGGTAAACGAAAGCTATACCTTCATTTGTTTACACTTTCCCTTTAAGAATATGATGACTCAAAGAGATCTTCAACAAGAATGCCTATGAGCTCTCGGTTTGAATCACCATTGCCAACAAATCGTAGTCAAAGTTATTACAAACTCCCTACGCATAGAGGACAGACGCCGGAAGTCTTGCGTCCAGATAGAATTACTCCTATCGCGAATGATAATATCAAAATTTATAACGGAAATCCTCCACTCAGTCAAAGGGCTTCACCTGCCAGGCATTTTGGTAACTAACTTCCGATTTTCTTTTCCTTTATAACGACCGTTACAGGACAAAATGACTCTGAAAGAGGTTCCCAGCCCAGAGAATTCAACACACCATTCCAGGACGGTAGGTCCTATCGAACGCCTTTCAGAAGTGATCGCACTCCAGTCAGTTACTCGATAACTCCAGAGTCCAAATTTTCTCCTGGGCAGAACCTTCGAGAACTCTCACATCGCCAGCAAGAGCACCACAATTACCCTCCAGCGTCTAGTCGTCGATCACCGCCAAGAGACGCAGGAGTTTCTTATACATTGAACACCGGCCGCCCCATAAATCCAATAATCGAGGAATATCGAAAGAAAAATTTCCAAGGCGTCCCAATTTACCGAGCGAAATATTTCAACTTTGAAAAAAAAGGCTCAGCTGAAAAGATTTTCTCCAATAGAGGAAGTCCTGAAAGATACAACCCTCGTCCTTCAGGCGCTGTCACCGAGAGACAGAGTTACCAAAGGACACCGCATCAATCACCACCAAAAAGAAATCAACAGCTTGATTATAATCAGCATCGCGGTCCATCTTCGACTGACAGAGCTCCTTTTGATGTCCTTTTAACTGAAATTAGTCACAAAGCGGACGAACATGACGCTCATCCTAACGTTACTCCTTTCATGTATAATCAACAGCCAGCTGCTCCCAACGCTGAGAGAATTTACGCAATTTTCCGATCTCACAATCTGGATTTCCCTTATCTAATCATAAACAGAGAAAAAAAACAAGAACCGCAACGTCCTCCAGAAATTTATATCGAAAAGAAGAGGAAGAGGAAAGATGAAATCGATCCTTTCCTTAAATCATTGGCACAAACGTACGTTGTAAAAGGCGACGATACCACGAGTCGAAGAAAGTCTCGGGCTCTGCTGAAATTCGAAGAAGCCGTCAAACTTACAGAAAATGAATTGAAAGCCGAGGAAGAAGCTGAAAACAGCGGTATAGTTAAACCGAAGAAGATTGAAAATTTCAAACTGGCCATGCCAAGTGAGAACGACAGGCTTTCAGGTTCTCAATACTCGCAAGAATCTTTTAGCCCGACTAAAAAAGCGTCTCTTTCGGCGATTCCAGATGGAAGGATCACCCAAGTGCAAGAAGTCAAATCTGTGCTGATAGATCAAAACCAGAATACATCGGAGACTCCAGCATCAGCGAAAATTAGGTCTGCGCTTAGACAGTCATCGAGCATAAGTAATCCTGGAGAAAAGAAGAAAGAATCGATGGTGAGAATCTCAGTTCCAGAGAAAAAGAGTGATGCGACGCCCAAAGAGATTTCGAAGAATGCGGAGGCGCGGACTGCTGGATTTTTGCAGAAGTTGAATGATATGCAGCAGAGGAGTCAAAGAAGACTCACTACGTTAATTGCGCATAGTGAGGCGTCGACACCAGCACATAGTTTGACAAAGAGAGGTTCAGACAGAACAGTGACAGTGTCGAGTGATGAGGATTCAGATAATTCTTCGATTTGAGTGGTTAGAAAATAAGTTTATTTGCAAATTTTCGAGTAGCAATGTGTGTTTTGTTTGATTGTCTGTCATTATCAAATAAACAGTTTTGTGTTACGTTGATATGCATTAGCTAATAAATATTGTGGAAGCGTCATTATGAGTATTAGTAAAAAATGTTGCTTTCGATGTTCAGAGATGAAGAGGAAGAATGACAGCAGTGAGAGGTATCCTTTTCGAATGATGGTCAGCGGAAAAGGAGGCACTTCTGATTTCCTAATGTAAAATTAGAAACTGCATCCAAAAAAGCCGCTCATTTCGTATGTTTGGAGCTTGGCAACAATAAGCACCAACACTCTCTCTAACTCCATTTGTTACCAAATATTTACTGTTGAGGTGAGGTTTTTGACAAATAGATTCTTTTCGAAGAAAAAAAGCACACCAAAATTGAATTGCCATCATTCGAGAAATTTAGGGTCAAGTCCTTTTTTTCTTTTATGATTTTGTTTCTTTAACAATTTCTGTTGGCTTGAATGGACCCTATTATTAGTTGAAACTTCCTTTTCGAATTCAGACCCACTGCGACTCACATTCACACTAAATGAGTTATCTGGTCCTATGATTGCTGTTTCTTATCGAAACGAGACCTTGGGGTTCTCAAATAGGCGTGAATTTTTCTTTTCTCCTTGCCTTTTCCAAATAAGGTTCTGGACAATGAAGTGGTTAGAATCAGGACTTTTTCCAATCATCCCTCACTCAAATATGTTAATCAAGCGGCTGACATAATCAATCATTCATTCAATTTTCAGCGATTTCAAAACCAAGAGCTACTTCAGCTGATGATTTTTTAAATAAAAGGATTAAGTTCCAAAGGAATGAAAATCCAGCACCATTAATCATATTTTCCCCTTTATAATCTTTCTTTAGTCTGCTTAATGTGTTAATGACACAGAGTTCTGCTGTTCTATTCATTTCTAATCACAGCTATTTCCTCGAACTAAACTAATTTCCCGTTTCATACTTCTCATGCAAATCTTTCGCAGAATGACATGAATCAATCTTCTTTTCAAATTGAAAAATAAAAAAAAATTAAAACATCTCAATGTGATAGATATATTTCTTACCGTTAGCGTAAAACATTTAAAGAATAATTTAAACGGGATTCAAATTCAAAAGCAAACAAATCAAAAGAATATGATTAAAGCTTTGCCCTTACTTGTCTATCTCGTTCTCTCTACCTCACTACTTACTTATGGCTGCGAACACGACCGTCGCGGACATCATGAACCATTGGAAATTTTAGAAGTCAGCAAGGATTATTCAGAGTAAAGCTCTAAAACTCATTCACAAACCTTTAATGTATGCAATTTACAAGGAGGAGAAAACTCGACGAATGGAGCAATATTCGAATCTATGTCGACTACACTCGTAAAGCTTAAGCTCATAGTTCTGAATTTCTAAAAATAATAACAAGATCTACAAAACTTTGAGCAGAAGTGGCGAGATTTTATTTCGGTGATACTGATGCCAGCGGTTGTCGACTATTTTCAAGCTGCTCTTCAAGTGGTTCCTTTGGCTTCCCCAATTGTTAAGACTGGAACCTGCGCCTCAATTACGGTTCCAAGTAGCTATACACAAGGATTGAGCAATTATGACCTCGTATTGCTCGTTAATGCCACGAGTGACGCGTCTGCTTCTTGGGTTGCTTATGGGTCGTCTTGTTTGCTTGACGGCACGACGAACAGGTAGAACATAAAAACTGTGATTTTCACACTGACCTTTACATTGACAAGACCGATCTTTGGTGGTTTGCAGCTGAACACCGCAATGATGAGCTTAGACAGTAAAAACTGGAATTCGCAGTTATACGCTGTGTTGCATCAAGTCATACACATCCTCGGCTTTAGTACTTCACTTTATAATTATTGGATTGACCCGAGTACGAATACAGCACTATCGGGCCATGTTGGGTAAAACACCTCTTATCATCATTTCATTTAATGGGAATTTGTAAAAAACTTATGTAGAACGCTCACAATCAATGGGTTCGACGCATTCGTACTTCTGACTCCTAATGTCGTTCAAAAAGCCAGAGAGCAGTTTAACTGTAATAACATATTCTATGTGAGACTCGAAAATCAAGGAGGTGATGAAACCTCTGGGGCTGGGTCGCATTGGGAAAGGCGTCTCTTTGGGAATGAAGTAAATTTTTTTCATGTTGTGTTTTACCATGGATAATGTGCTAGCTTATGACATCTACTCAATGGAATGACCCGAGACTATCAGCGTTGACTTTGGCTCTCTTAGAAGATTCAGGCTGGTATCAGGTCGATTACTCCAAGGCAGAGCCGCTTCCTTTCGGAAAAAACAAAACCTGCCCTTTTGTGAACAGCAATTGTTTAAGTAGTTCTCCGTTGAAAGCAGTATCAAGAGAGTTTTGTGCAACCCCTCTGGCAAGTGGATGCAATTTCGATTACACTGCTCGAGGATCTTGTGCGATTTCGAGCAATCTTCCGAATTTCCCAAGTGCTACTTGGGCTTATTGGGATTATTTCGGGAATCAAACAGTCGCTCACGATAATTTTGCTGACAACTGCCCAATTATTGAGCCGTACAGCGATTATTACTGCAACGATCCGACGACAATTCCTTATGGATACATTCAATCTGAGTATTTTGGAGCTGATAGCGCATGCTTTGATAACACGTTGGTTTTGGCAAGTATAACTCCAACTTCGCAGTTGCCGATGGGATCTTGTCTAAAATATCAAGTATTTTCTCACTTTAATAATGCTCTAACGAAATGGTTTTAGTGCCAACTGCTCAGCGGCAACTATGTCTTGAAAGTATTTATTGGCGAAATTGTGGTTGAATGTACCGCTGCCGGGACCCAATCAGTCACAGGTGCTTCTTTATTTGCTGCTATTTATGATAACAAAATAATCAAACTTAGGTTACACTGGTCTTTTTACCTGTCCAGACCCGAAATTCTTCTGCGGAGTTCTCAAAGCGCCTTACTGTCCGCTTGGCTGTAGTGGACACGGCACCTGTAATAGTGGAGTTTGCACCTGCGACGAAGGTTTTCAAGGACCTGACTGCTCTCAAAGAATAACAGTAACAAATTCCCTGCTTTACGTTCTTGCTCACATTTCTCAAAAAGGTTGCAAGCAGTGCTGCTTGTGCCTGTGTTTTTCCAAGAGTCGATAGCTATGGATCAACTTGTCTTTGTCCGGGCATCGATTGCAGTGATCAGCCTCTACTTCCCACTGTGACCCAATGCTCAGCTTGCAGACCATACTGCACCAGTTGCACAGACGTTACTAAGTGTGATGCTTGCGCAGAGAACTATTGGAGCAATGCAGGTGTCTGTCAAAAATGCGCAAGTCCGGGTTGCAAACGATGTTCAGACGCTCTGGGCTGCAATGAGTGCTTCGATGGTTATTTGCTGGCAAATAACACTTGCACTGCTATCTGTTCAGACAACTGCTTGAGTTGTACGTTACCGAATACTTGTAGCACTTGCGCTGTCGGCTATTATGTGCTGGATCAGCAATGCTCTGCTTGTGATGCGGGATGCCAGGTCTGTACAGGAGCAGGGGCTTGTCATAATTGTTTAAACGGGTTTTATCTGCTTTCAGGAGTGTGTTATCCTTGTATACAAGGTTGTGCGCTCTGTAGCTCAGGTTCGAGTTGCTTGGCCTGCAATCAGCCTGACTACTACCTCCAAAGTGGCATCTGCTACCCAACCTGCTCGGCTAACTGTCAGGAGTGCACCGCCCCTAATACTTGCGATCAATGCAATGCGGGTTTCTTTCCTCAAGGGACTCAGTGCATTCAATGTCCGGCTGGATGCACTGCATGCCAAAGCTCTTCTTTATGCACGAGCTGCCAGGACTATCACTACCTTGATAGCACAACCAATCTTTGCATGTCCTGCGGCGATGGGTGTGCCGTGTGTAGTTCTTCTTCGACCTGTACTACGTGCAAAACTGGCTACAGTCGATTGAACGGAGCCTGCTATCCAGATGCAACAGTTTGCCTCTCCGGGAAATTCTATAATAGTACCACCGAATCTTGTGATGACTGCTCAGAAGGATGCTCCAAGTGTAGCAACGCGACGCATTGTCTAGTCTGCTCTCCATCCTACTACTTATCGAGTCTTAGCTGCTTCACTTGCCCAAGCCGCTGCTCTACCTGTGTCAGCGAAACTGTTTGCTCTGGATGCCCAACTGGATACACCCTAGTTTCCGGCTCTTGCGAAATCGTTTGTCCAGCCAACTGTGAAACATGTACGACCTCAACTGATTGCACAAAATGCAAAGCAAATAGCGTAAAAACATCTTCAGGAACGTGCCAAAGCTGTCCCACAGGCTGCGATTCGTGCTCGATAGATGGCAGTGGAACGATGACTTGCACAGCTTGCAGTGCAAACTTTATCTTAACTAGTAACTCACAATGTATCGACCCGAACGCTAATTCCGGTTCCAATCAAACTACTGTAACGGTGATCCGAAGCAGCGGCTCAGATAAAACTATTCTTGTTGCGAGTTTGAGCGCTGGATTGTCCGTACTACTCATATCGGGCGCAGTTTTCGGATGGAAGTTGTATCAAAGAAGAAAACAAAAAAATAAAGTCGTTGCTATTGATGTGCCAAAACCAGCCCCAGAAAAAATCGAACAAGTCAGTCAACTACCATCGGTCACTGAAAGGTCAAGATCTTCATCAGTCAATGATAACGGTCAATTCATCATCAACACCAAATGCAGGAAGCTGTCAAGGACCCAATTCGTTCCTACGGAAGGAATCACGCCTTCAATGCAACTCGCAGAGTCTCTTGCCGATATTACGAATTTCCAATTGGATATTACGGCGAACCATCCAACTTTGGCTCATGGGTTGCAGTCTGCTGTGAACGTGGCCAGCGATATATCATTGCATGGAAGATACAATCCCTATCGTAGGCGTAGAGGAACGATCAACAAAAGCGATATAAGCATCGAACAAATCGAAGAGGCTGGAGCGGGAAGCAGAGTAATTGACATGAGCTTCAAGGAAAATATCGTGCCGCCCGACAGCAATAAGGAAACAATCGCTTATAAAGAAACAATTGTATTATAATTAATTAGATCTGCATTTTAAGAAATTTTTTAGAATTTTTAGGAAATGTCTCTCTTTTTCCTATATCAAATTCATGTTTCATCCCGGGGTAGTGTATATAAACTGTGATGATTCAGAAAATTTTAGAATATTTTGATTGTAAACAAATTAGATACCGGAACATGCGTGAAGTTTTATCAGACAGTGCGTGTATTCGAAGAAAAAAGTATGTATTTGCCCATATTAGAGAAGTCTTAGAGAAACATCTGCTCAATTAATATGCAAGTAGGCTTCCTGTTTCGGGTATTTCGTTATTCCATGATATGTAGCTATAGCTGTTATCCCAAGATGTCCAGTGATTTTCGAGTCTATGAGTGAAACTTTAGGGAATACCTTTTTTTTTTCAAAAATTAGTCACATTCATGCTATACGCAAATAAAGAAGAAGTGCCATTTTTCTGAAATTTTTCTTGTATACAGTTAGCTTACTCTCATTTACTAAATATAAAATGCGTAAAACAGAAAGGAAGTTACTCAAATTGCAAAGTGCTTTTTCCCTTTCATTCAAACGTTGTTGTACCTTGTAGAAGCTTTATTAGTATCAAAATTTATTATCGAAAAAGATGGGAAGACGACCATGTAAGCCCTTAGTAAGAAGAAATATACAAGCAATTTCTTTAAATTAAAGACTCTTATTCACTAAGCATTAAGTAGTTTTTCTACACTCGAATTTTGATTTAAATACTATTTGATGGTATATCGCAATGAAGAGTAAAAACTTTGAATCTAACATGCATTAGGGATATTGATATCATCCTGAGGCTAAGTAAAAACTCTTTTGAAATTAACTAAAACATCTTCAATTTTCTTAGCTAATAACATGTACAAGTTAATTAAATGATATTGGCACGGTTGGTTTTCATTGTTCGTACAGATTAGGTTTGGTGTTTACATTTCACATTGATTATTTCGTGACACAGTCCAACACTGTTCACCAACTATGTTTTTCTCTTGACTACCTTTCACCCAAATGATTGCATAAATCACTCAAAGCATTTTAACCTTTCCAGCACTTTTCGACCATTACATAATCGAAATAAATGAAACCTTTACACCAAAATTTTGAAATTTGAAAATAAATTCTAAAAATCATAACGCAACAGTACAAAAACCTTTGACCGTTGAAGCAGCAATATAAGATCACTCATTCACCTTTACACTTTACAATTTTTTTGTACTTTCAAGATCCCAGATTTTTATTCCTTCGAGATTAGAAATGTATTATAAATTATTTTCTACTCTAAGTATTTCTTTATAAAACCGTTAAATCAATTTACAATAGATATTCTCTTATCAATCTGTATTAAATGCACATTATCCCTCTTCTGCCTCCCAGAACCATCAAAACTTAGCATGTGATTCCACTTGCAGATCATGGAGTTTTCCCATCAGACTGCCTGATATTGAACTCGACTGCGACTTCGTGAGGCGCTTGAATAACCTGCTAAACAAAAAAAATTTTTAATCATATTTAAAGTATGAATTGCAATTTCCTTATCCTAACTATCCTCCTATTCAGCACTGCAAGTTTCCTGAGTGCTCAATCAGGTCCCAGGATAGACCAAATTGTCGGACTTGACCCATATCAATACATCGATTCGTTTCAAACTCCTAAGAAAACACTTTTTTTGGATCAGATATTTTCCGGCTTCAACCTCTCCTTCGATTACTCGCTCAACAACTCCACTGAGCTGGTTTCGATCCCAAAGAATTTAACCATCAACAGAACCCTTGATTTCATCCCTCAAAACTTCACTCTCGTTAGAACGCTCGTTGATTCAGACCCAACAAAGGATGCTTTCGCTATTCTATACAACGAAAGCCTTACAATCATCACCATTCAGCAAGACGGAACAGTCTCAACTAACCACAGCAATTATTCCAGTCTTAACGACATCCAATGCAATGACGTCCTTCAGCCTGATTATGTCAGACTCATTCTCAACTGCTGGAATAACACAAAAAATCAAGGTGCTTTAGGTTACCTCGAGCTAGATACACTGCACTTTACCTTCATTGATGTGGAATCACCCGTCGCTACCGATTTAGCTCATACAGGAGTGCGAAAAATCCCTAAGGATACTTCATTGACATTCTGGAGATTCTATCAAGGAAAGGAATGGGTGGTTGAAGAATGGCAAATTGACCCAGACACAGCAGTCACAAGTTTAACGAGAAGCTTTAATTACACTCATTTGAACGCTTCATGGGGAATCACTGACCTGAGAGAGCTTCATTTGGTGGACATTAACCTCACAATCCTAGCTAACGCGACTAATACGCTTGCGCTTGTGAACTGGTACCCTGCGACACCTGATGTTTTGGATATTTTTTATTTCGAGGGGGAAGCGTGCTATGTTACAGGAGCGAAACTTAACATCAGATCGGATATGATCGTCTATATCGCGGAAATCAATGAGGTGTATTTGCAGGTATTTGACCTGACGAGCTACCAAATCGAAAATATCTCAGCGCTATTCAGTCCAGAACTCGCGGAGACGATTTACGATTACGATATTGTTGGTGATCATAGTGTAGCGATCCATTCTATTAATGCCCATTCTGGAAAGTCTTACTTAAGCATTGCGACTTTCTCCGACACAACAACTGATGCTGATGTGATTTATTTAGAGTCCCCTACAATTCCGGTCTCAGGGGCTATCAAGGTGTCGATATTCTCAAAGGGAAACACACCGAGATTTTATCATCTCAATGACACCAATTTAACCTATATGTCGTACAAAAAGCCAATATTGGCAATAAATTCGACAATCACACCTCAGATTTCCAATGTAATCACGTTACAAGTCACCTCAAGTAAGCTAGATCAGCACATCTCGGAAAATTTCAGCATCTTGGTGTATTATTACAACAACTCGTTCTTTATGATCGACACATCTGCGATGATATCGCCAAACCAATTTATCTCCGGAGTCTATCCCACACCAAAAACGTTCACTCTAAATGACCTGGGAATAAAGACTGCAGCACCTCTCGTTCTATACATTAGTAGCTTGGGCTTCACCATACGAGATGTTGAAGAGCTAAGAGAGTTCAAAGTAATCCGAACTTCTGATGGTGTCATTGCTAGAGACCCTTTGAATGCGTATTGGGTTTTCGAAATGAATTCTCAGTCTTCTGTTTATCGCTGTACGGACTCGTTGACCTATTGTGCTTCCAAGGGAACTCTTCGTTGGCCTTCGACTCAAAAACGTGTTGAAGCTATCACGGATGGTTATCCTTATATCATCATGAGTTATCCCAGCAGCAATGAGATAGGCGATTCTGCTTTTTCGGTATCCAAAGTGTACGAGTATTCCATGTATAGCATCGAAGAAAAATACCTTGGAAAGACTGGCGCTCAGCAAACAAGCAATTGCCAGTCAATGAAGGTGAAAAAAGTCAATAATTCTAGTTATCTGCTCTGTCTTGACACAGACAGATACAGTGGAAACACTTCTCTAACGATTTTCTACATTGATGATCTTGCTGATATTCCACTAGGTGTAGCAGTGAACTCTATGAGAAATATTTCGATCCCACTTGAAGGATTCCCTCAATTGGATACCAGTGGCTTCGTCGGTCTGCGATTGGAGCTCCATGATGACTTCATGTTCGTGATGATGGAGAGTGATTTTACGCTGTTTTGCTATAACTTGTCTTCACTCAGCTACTCTTCTCCTAATATTTCAACACCAATCCCATTAATCGAGCAGCATCAAGCGTTAAATCTCCTCGGCGGAGCCGAAGAAACTTATCTATACATCAACCACATCCACAAAATTTTAATCATTGCCTGTCCAGGACTCGGAATATTCGAAGAATGGTTGATTTTGCCTGACAGTCAATTCGGTACTGTGCTCCAATACCATGGCCAGACATTGACTTATGGCGAGATTTTTGAAAGCGAATTTGCTGAATTTTCAAAGGTTTCATCTCCTGTGAGTTACTCCCAAACCACGAACACGCTCTACATGATGACCACCTCAGGCGATCAAAATAAACTCTATGTCTACCACATCAATTCTATCGAGAAAAACATCCAGTATATGCCCAGACTCGCGAGAGGTGTTATAACTTCACCTCAAGCATATAGCCAAGTTCAAGGAGTATCTGCAGTTAGCAATGATTTGAACTCGGATTTCCTGGTAGCGTGGGGCGACACAAACACTCTATACCAATTTCACAGCGAATTGCAAATTATCTTGGATACAACGAGTGTTAACGTAACTGAAATACATGAAATCTATGAAATTGAAATTCTGCTTCTCGTTGCAAACGCGTTTCCGAGTGAATCACGAGTCTTGACTTTTAACTTCTCTCTCTACTATCTTGAGGATCCAATCGAACCTGTTAACACGAGTGGGCAGTATGCAAATAAAATAACATTGGGAGAGACAGCGATTATTTGGGCTTTGAAACCCGATGATTATTTCTACGGAGGCGTCATTGATCTAGAAATGACCACATCAGACCCCTCTGACATGAAAAATAACGCATTAAGGCTTCTGAAGCCCATCGACGACGATGATTTGTGTACAATCTCAGACACCCTGCCGACGACTCAGCTACTTGGTGCTGACATTGGAGCTGATGGTTTTGCTTATCTGTTGGCTCAAACAACAGTTTTGAAGATAAACACAACTACAATATACCTCGAGACCGAAGCTCCAGCCAATATTTCCAACCTGCTCAGCCCCCTTCCAGATGATGTAACAAACTTTTTCGTGGGACCAAGGGGCTCTTGGATGCAGTTTTACATGCCCAGCAACAAAACGATTCAAGCATATAATTTAACAGCGACTCCGCAAACACAACAGCTGCAACAAGGAATTTCGACTGACTATAATTTTACAAAGTACTATCAAGTCGCCTTCTTCAATCGGTCATTCCTTGCGCTCACCCTAGAATGCGGGCTCGCAGGAGGTGGAGCTGACTGCAGTTTCGAAACTTTCATTTCTCTATGGGATTTAACCGCTAATAAAAGATCATCATTCCTGGAGTTTGAAGATTTTTCAAGCGCCATGGGCGTCTCTATAACCAAAACCACGCAAATAGTGACTAAATTACAACCTTTCAAGGCTCAAAACCAGTCTGGACGAATCCTTTTGTTAGCTGCCGTAACTGACGTTGAAAGAGATTTATATCTGCTTGCTGTCTGCTTGACTGATAGTTCAAACAAGACTCTCAGCAGCTGTTATTCCAACGATCTGAGGCAGTTGATTACCGATTATAATATCAGTCGATACGGAGCAGATTGGAACATGGTTGACATTATGAGCTCGAGCTACGACCAGACCGCATTTAAGTGGGAAGTTTTGCTTGGAAATAGAATTTATAACTCTTACGTCATCGATATCACCCTTTTCCAAGGAAATAACTCCTGCGAATTCAATGTGTCCTACGGAATAAATAATTACCTTCCAAATACAGTCAATACGAAAATATCATGGGCCGAGGGCATTATCGCCGTCGAGAGAGCGAATGAACAAAGCGATAATAATCTAACTAGTTCAGATCCGCATGTGTTGTATTACGACACGTACTCAGGTGACGAGTTTGACGTGGGGAACGATTATATGTTGCTAAAAACAATGGGGGTCTCGAAGCTGAGGCAAAATAGAGAAATCATCGTCCTTGATCCAAGTGAACACGGAGGAGTGCTGAAATTCCCGCTTAACATTACAAACCATTACGAGGTGCTTATTCGAGATTTTTCGAGCTCTTATAAGGTAGAATTTAACGTCCCCCGTGAGATTAAGTCGACAGAATTGACTTTAAAGGCGAAGAATTACGGCAGCTTTGGCACAGTGAAAATCCAGCTCGAAAAAGCTCCGCCTCAACCATCAAAAACCTTTGCTGCGGTGCTTATAGCCATCGGATTGCTAGTCCTTAGCGCGGTTGTTGGGGTACTATATTATATTTACCAAAAAAGAGCCAAAGCAAGGAAGAAGAAGCTTATTCAACAACTACTTGAAGAAGAAGAACCCAATGCTGGAGAGGTTAACCCTCTTACTGTGAATGATACTAATGTGACCGACCCAGTTACCTACCATGATGCAAATCAGGCCTAATATGTCATTTAACAGTAATGCATAATACTCTCACATTGCAAAACTTCGAGTGTTCTTTTTTTTTTGGGATACATTATTTTTAGCTTAAGGCTCTCAAAGATGGTGTTTCTTTATCAGAATTAAATTGATTGAAATTTAATATCGCTGATGTCTTGGAAAATTTTTATTAGTCATTTAAAAACAAGTTTGAATTCTGGTAGTGTTTTCCATTATTAATGTTAAATCCTCAGTATCTCCCTGAAAACCAAGGACCTCTTCGATCGAGGAGGTCTATTGAGCAGGTGTACCCATCTCCCAGCCAAAACGAGCGTAAGTCTGGCTCAATGAACTCACTGCCTCCTTCTATGCCGGAATTGGATTTCAAAAGCCCCAAGAGCAGAGAGTTCTATCAAATTGAGGCCCCTCACTTTCGAAAACATTCGTACGCGGGGTTCATTTCCCCTCAGGCTGGGACGATGCCTCATGCTCTGACGGGCAACAAGCCATTATTTACATCATCTAATAAAACTCGAACTATCATTGAACCGAGCAACGCTTATCAGGAGGTTCAGTCTTGGAAAAAAGGCTATCAAAATAATGTTCTTATGCAGAACGGCTTCAACCTCGTGGCCGCGAATCCTTCGCTTATGGGAGTGAAAGAAAACAAGTCAGACTCACAAAATGAAACGCCGCCGAAAGATTTTGCGATAAAAGTGAAGAAGCCGGATGGGTCTCAGAGCATCAGGCACAAATCTCTGTTTCAAGCTGAGCTTCGGCACATCATAACTGACCAGCTGGGTGGCTCGAAGAATAATGTGCCGGATATCTTAGATCAGATTCATTCATCCACTCATGAGAGTCAAGATGCCAGCGAAGGCTCCGACCAGAAGGCCCAGGACCAGGTTCAAGCCCAAATCAAGCCTCAAAGAGATAGAAAGAGGTATCGAACGCTCAAAGAAAAAGATCCGTTTTCGAAGGATGATTTATTTCTATTTTCTCCTGAGCGGCCACCTCGCATTAAAACTCAGGTTATCGGAAAGGCACCTGCAGGTCGGATTCAAGCGTTACCTTCGAGACAGTCAACAATCAAAGAAGAGTCTCCAAATGGCGTGTTAAACCAACTCGATTTCTTCAGTCGGCATTATCCAACGCATCAGAACCTCGACTATGGTAGGACCAAAGTCAAGAAAGGAAAGAAGCAAGAAGCCTCGCTAAACACTTCAATTGAACTTCTGAACGCCAAGGGCAGATTAGTGGCGTTGAGTTGGATGATGGTGCTTCCTCGGCTATTGAAGAGAGAAGCTCGCAAGAAATTTAGAGCAAGGCAAGCTACTGCAATTACAGATTTTCGCAATAGCTACGGAGGAATTGTCAATGCTCTCTGCTATTATTTCTTCTCGACTCTGAGACCAGAGCTTGAGCAAATTTTCAAGGGAAAAACCTCGTATTGCATCGTTCAAGGCGAGGAAAGCGGTCTTTTTGGGAAGAAAACTTTTTCGAAAGAAACCCTTGACGAGAGGGTCAACATCGGCATCAATCCTTACCTGAGAAACATATTCAACAAGCTTTTATCAAATCAAGCTGGGATGAAACTTCCAGGGTATATCCTAAAATTCCTTTGCTCAATCTCAGAGAACGGCTGTGTGCCTCTTCCCGATTTCTACACTGGATTTGAGCTGAAAAGACTCAGGTTCAGCACGATTGGTAGTTTAAAGCATCTTCAACCTGAGCATTCGAAGATGGTCATTGCCATATTTATGTTAGGGAGAATACTCGTGTATTATATCCTACTAAATCAGGCTACTTACGGCCCTAAACCTGACACGAAAAATAGAAAAGCACAAAGAAATGCCAAGGTGATCGCTTCGATAATTTCAATTGTTATCGAAGATATTGTCAAGTCTACTGTACCGTTCGCGTATAAACACCAATCAGCTGAGTTACATGCATTGCCGGCACTTAAAGAGGGGCGATTGGTTGCTATTGACCCTTATAAGAAAAATACAGCGCCAAAGGAAGAAACCCAGCATGTTGAGCATTTTATTGAGGGAGTTTACACGAAAGAAGATCTTGAATACTATTTCACTTACAGAAAAGATGATGTTGTGCGGATAAGAACTTTCGTTCAAGTTTGGGTCGATCAGATTTATGCGATTACTCACGAATACTACCTTCAAAACAAAAAAGAATGTTTGAATAGATAGTTTATTATCCACAAATCAAAGATATGCCACAGAGTTATTATATGGGAAGATGACGTCTTTTAATGCTTTTTTTTTGGTTGCATTTTACTTTTTTTCAATGAAAAACTATGAAAGTTCAATAGAAAAAACCAATTTGTGATGAGGCAGTCATGCATTATTTCATGGCAGGCGATGATGCTTTTGATGGAGAATCTTTTTACTAGTCAAAACGAATCTATAATTTATCGTTGGCATTAAGTTGAATGAATAAAACAGATTTTTTTCATAAGCAACTGAAATAGTCTCAATACTTGCTGTTTTTGCTTTTATTCATTTATTTTGATGAAAAACTATTTCATAATTTGTACGCTGAATTTATCAAAGATTCGCTGTTATGGAAGATAAGATAAGCAAATTCGTAGACTGGTTCAAATCGTTCCAAAAGGAAGATCTCGCTGTGGCTCCTACCAGATTTGAAGATTGTGGATACGGCTTGAAAGCCCTTCGAGACATCGAAGCGGGAGAATGCATTCTTACTATTCCCAAATCTATCATCCTGAGCATTGACTGTGCTTATAACGACAAAACTTTTGAAGAACTAGTCATCAACAAAGTCGGAGCCCTTAGCGTACGAGCAATCTTTGCGGCTTACATCTGGTATGAGCGAGCGAAAGGAGAGTCCTCAAGTTGGTATTCCTATTTCCAGATTCTCCCAACACAGTTCAACACGCTCTGCTCCTGGAACGAAGCTGAGCTCGAGACTTTGGAGCGAAAGGAATTGATTGACAAAATCAATGAGAAAAAAAGCACTCTGCAGAAAGAATTCAGCGTATTAAATCACTTATCCACAAAAGTGAATGAGCAACCTGCCTATGAGTTCCTCTCAACGAAAACTTTCGAGGACTACCTTAACGTGGTCTCTTTAATAGAAACAAGAACAATTTTTTACGAATCCATTCACGATAAGCGAGCCGAAATTGGTGCTTTTCTGCCTCTATTTGACTACGCAAATCACAGTCTCATCGCTCCAGGAAATACAGACAGCGCTGGTAAAGAAGCTGCAGACTCGAAGGAAGAATCAAAGACGAAGGAAAGCCCCATCGATCTCCAAAATTTGAGTCTCCAAAAGCTGTTTTATTATGACAGCAAGCAGCAGAAATACATGATGAAAGCTTTTAGGAAATTCAATAAAGATTCACAAGTTTTCATTATTTACTGCCTTGACAGAGATAACTTCCACTTCCTGGAGTTTTATGGTTTCCTGCCGAGCTACAATCCATACAATTGCGTCAAATTTAATATTGGGTCGGAAGAGGCAGAGATCCTCAAGAAAGTTGCGTCGAAAGGGTCAGGTGAGAATTTCCAGGCGAAACTGAAGCTTGTGCAGTCAGGATTGCCTCATTTAATTACGATCGTCAATTCTGATGACAGGAAGTTTATGAAGAGTATGGGGTTTAAAAAGCTTAAAGAGCCGGAGTTAGGATTAGTGGCGGATATTGAACTCAGCATCCAAGCTTCGACTGGAGAGCCAACGTGGGAGTTTATCATGCTGCTGAAGACATTGACGTTGGAGGAAATACCGAAAGAAGATTTTGACCTGTATTCACTGGATGGAGACTATTTCGTTGATAGCAAGCATCGTAGCAATTTCAAGGCAGCCGTCAATGCGATCCATGAGCGTCTTAGAACTTTTTATAATAAAACGGAGGAGGAAAATTTGAAGGCGATTGAGCAAATCACAAAGATTGAGAACAAAACGAGTAGTGAAGAGCGTTGTTTGATGGGTAATCAGTATGCTTTGTCTGAAAAGCAAGCTATTCAGAAATTTTATGCGTATTTATGTAAACTTAGTGAATAATTTTTGAATAGTAGTGCTGTAGAAATGTATAAATATACGCCTCTTGTGCTGAAAGTGCTGAGATAGAGACTCATTTTTTCTAATATTTGGTCTTCTAACAAACCCTTTATGGATTGCTGTCATGCTTCGTTTTGGTGTGAAAAACAATTATCTATGAATAATCCCCCCTTGGTCTCAATAATATCGAAAATTCTGCTACCTTTGTGCCGAATTTCCCGTTAGATAAACAGCTGACGGACAAAATCGATTGATAATTCAAGCCATTAACTCTTAACACGACTATTTTCTATACAGCATATGAATTTATGTAAAATATACATAATCACCAAAGAATAAATTCTGAATCTCTCTCTCTGTGAAGTATTAAACTGAATCTGATCCTATATGAACAACACAATTGTTGATTATGACAAATAAATATGCACATGACACCATTTCATAGAGCTCAGTTTTTTTAATACTTAATGGTATCATTTCAACTTTGAAACTTTCAATTCCCCGAAGGGATTCAAGGGAATACTACTAGATTTTATTGCATAGTTGACCTGCTGTGGTTGTTGTTGTATTATACTTGATTTTACTTTGATATTTACGATACTGATGTTCGCTCTCTGTACACGAGCCAACAAAATCACCTTATCATGTTCATTTTGCAATAGTTGAATCCTATCAATCATCCGATTAGCCTTAAAATACACCTTGAAGCTCTTTCTGACGTCAGAAAGGCTCTGAATGAGAATCGTTTTATGTTCACGATCGAACAGCCCGAAGTACTCACCTCCCTCATCATAGATAAAGCAGATGTTGAACTGTGATTCCAGTGTTATCTTCTTCAAAGGCACGTTTTCACGCTGATTATGCCTCCAAAGCGTGAAAATCTCAAGCTTTGGTCTTATTCTATCCGTCATCTCCTTCGGGCCGCCTTTTTGGACGCTCATTTGCTCAAGGCTCGATATCTGTTTATTGACGAACACAGGCTTTAGCTTTGGTTCAGGTTTCTCCGTTACATATTCGTAATGATGTCCGATAAACAAATCGTATTTCTCAGAATAGAGAAGCAAGTTGCCGATTTCGAATTTATCTTCGATCATGAACGTCAGCGTCTTCGTGATATAGTCTACAAATAAGACGGATTTATGGGTTTTTAAGGCGAGGAGGTTTCTGCGTTCTAAGACGATTAGATTATGAGCCCATTGAAAAGGGGCGATCGAAACTTCATGTTTCTGAGCAACGTCGTTGAGGTCCCAGAGCACAATCTTGCTGGAATAGCCAGCGACGACGAGCAGATTTTCTTTCTTGACTAACGAGAGCGTGGTGATTTGAAACGAGTGAGAAAGAGTGTAGAGCTGCCGAAAAGCTCCTTTTAACGTGAAGATTGTAATCGTGGAATTGTCGCCCAAAGCAACAAATTTATTTGCTGCCACGTTGTAGCAGGATTGGAAGTGCTCATTCACTTCGGTGTCGATTTTTGTGATAATTTTCATGGAGTGAGCGTTTGCGATGATTAATGAGCTCGTTTGTTTGGGCATAAGGTTGTGAATCGCTGCGAGGACGATTAATCTGAACTCTCTGATGTATTGATAGTGGTAAACCTTGAGGCTGCGAGTGCTGGTTGTGATCATTGGGTGCAGAGAGGGCGATTTTATGGGTATTGGCACAAGAGCCTTTAAATTGTATAATGTGTTCAAAAATTCAAGGGCAGCGTTAATTCTTACCAGATGCGTAGCAGTAATAATTCGAATTTCTTCCTGAGTCTAAGAATTTAGAAATAGCCACAATTCAATTTTAGAGTGTTATCCTGAATCAAAAAAATCAAGAAATAGGCCTCATACGAACTTTCAGATCAATTAGATGGATGATATGAGAGAGATGGGCTATATCAATGAGCTTGATCTAAGAAAACGAGCGTAATTTCTAGCTGTTGCGAACGGGAGAACAAATTATATTGCGAATGAGCGGGAGTTTTTGAGATGCAATCTATAAAAATCGCACCCAGTTAGATGTAATGAAGTGATTCAAGCAGTATGGCCATGACTTCTTCTAAGAAAAAAATTCTGCTCACCAGATTACCATCAGAACGCTATATAATTTGAAAAAAGCGTCAGTATGATAATTAAGTGGTTAAATAATTTAAATTTGCATTTATCAATGCGATTATAGGGTTT
>ENA-UOUE01000668-UOUE01000668.1-compost-metagenome-genome-assembly--contig:-NODE-668-length-26998-cov-9.726868_pt1 | contig 26998 bp, 25 predicted proteins | sample MGYA00238146_ERZ747223 | MGnify/ENA primary metagenome ERZ747223 (study PRJEB28781, sample SAMN06268865) | compost metagenome | isolation source: single cell | place: USA: California, Emeryville, Joint...
CTATGGTGTAATGGTGAGCACCCAGGACTTTGAATCCTGTGATCCGAGTTCGAGTCTCGGTAGAACCTCTTTTTTTATTTTTATTTCCTTATCGTCAAATTCTCTCCTTTTTGAGAGCTGGACCTTCTCCATCAGAAGTTCCCTCTCTCTCCCTCAGCACACTACCACTGTAAACCTATCTATCTCTTATTCTAGCTAGAAAGCGGAGTTTCAGCTATATTCAGATATGAAGCGTTTTCAAAGAGATTTGAAATATATATATAGATGAAAACGGTGGTATTCAACCATAAAATGGCTCACTTTGAGACGCAAAACAAAAAAAAAAACAGTAAATTAGATATAAAGCTCAGACACTCTCTTGCTTTGAATTTTCCTTATACTTTCGAGAATCTGTAATTTTTCAGATTCGTATCACAATACAACAGAGCAGAATCGCTCAGGAAACTCACTGACCGAATCACTGCATCGTTGTTCGAGTTTTCCTTTAGCAAACACATCTTTTTCAGATCCCAAACTCTCAAAATACGATCGTACCCGCCAGAAGCGAGCAAAGTGCCACTTTCATTTACAGCAACACAACGAATGCCTTTATCATGAGCTTTTAGATGTTCATACACTGTGAATTTCTCCGCGTCCCACAAATAAATCATCCCATCGTCTCCACATGAAGCAAATCGCTTGCCGCCGTTAAAAACGCTTAAGCCATAAACACAGCTCTCATGGACGCTAAGACTCTTCAGCAACCCTCCAGTTTTCATGTTCCAGACCTTTATCTCCCTGTCCTCGCCAGCTGAAAGCAGTTTTTCCTCATTGATTTTCTTAAGAGCCCAGACTGCTTTCTTATGTCCTTCTAATTTTTTATAAATCTTTCCTTCGTTCATGTCCCAAAGTAGAAGCGAACCGTCCTGAGCGCCTGAAGCAAGAATCCTGTTCTTATCCTCGAATTCCAATGAGTATACTGCAGCCTCATGTCCTTTAAATGTTTTCTTCAACTTCTTCTCGCTGACTCTCCAAACTTTAATGGTCGTATCTGCGCTTCCACTGATCAAATATTTCCCATCAAATGCTGCTTGCAAGCCCCATACAGAATCCTGATGGCCTACAAGTTCTCCAGCGCATTCCCCTGTACTGAGATCCCATAACTTGATCTTCGAGTCGCGTCCTGCAGTCGCGACTAAATTATCTTTTAGCGCGATCAGCCCACAAATATCATTTTCCAGTTGACTGAGACTCGCCGGTTTCTCCTTATAAAAATCTGAACGGTTTGAGTCTGTGCTTGGGTACCCCCCTTTGGCCTCGTCGCTGATGTTAAATTGCTCTCTTATCAAGTCCAATATGCTCGTTCTAATAATATCGCATCTTTTATGATCAAGGCTAAGCGTTAGATGATCCCGGTCTCTGACCAGCTCGACCAGCATCATGTATTTCTCAGCCAAATCGATAGGCAGGTTGTTCATTTGACTATTAAATTTAGAAAATAGCTTCACAAGCTCATGCATTTCAGCCTCGTTGATGTCCGTAGGAAAAGCCCTCTCTTCTATACAGGTTTGCACGCGAACCATGTTATGAATGATAGAAATCTTCTTAGTTATGTCATTAATCCTCTTCTGGTTGTAAGTCCGAAGGCTGTTGCAATATTTCTGATATGCGAGATCCAGCGTATCATTAATTTCATACTTGAGCTGGTCAAATATACCAAGCACATCCCTTTCTTTTTCCTCATGGAGTTGCAAGATCCCAGACAAGATGTCTTCGCGGTTCTCTAAGAAACATTTGATTTGAGCAAATGAGCTATCATCAGATTTATTTCTTGAGTTTCGATAGAGAACTTCGAGGTGCTCGCGGATATTACAGACTGATGCTAAATGGGATTTTGAGTGGTCTTTGACGCAGAGGTCGCAAAGAACCTTTTCTTGGCAATTTTCAGCAAGACACATGTGAGTGAAGGTTTTATTGCCATGGACTGAGCAGCTGGGGCGGCTCGAAGCATGCATTTTGGTGAAATTAGGCTTGAACATTTGTTTGTCAAAGGATTTTCAAACAGAACTGTACTAAGATAATTGAAAGAAAGCTACAGATCTAAAGAATGTCTTCTCTGAAATCTGTTTATTTTTGTTATGTAAATGCGTTTAATGCTTTTAATCTGCGGAATTAAATTTTATTTAGTCTTCCAAACGCTAATAGAGATAGTTGGTGCTTTAGGCCCGAATCCGTCGGATTTTAGAAACGGACAGCAAAAAATGATAGTTTGACAGGATTTTATTGAACAGTGCATGAAAAGACGAAGCGCGTTCTAATTGGATAAAATAGCAAAAAGTGGAGTATGTAATCTCATCGATCATGAAGAGACTGAAGGCGGATTGTGGATATCTTAGGGAATTATTATTTCAGAAAGGGATATTACCAATTGCTTATGAGATTCGTGAATTTTAAGCCTATTAGACCAGATTCACCATCCAAAGAATTTCGATTGATATAAGAGCCATGAATATTATAAGGCGTTATTCTTCCATAGAGGTTTCAGCCCTTGATTTCGCTAGCAACGTTTGTGTATCCAATTTTTTTTTTTGGAGCAATGAGGATCAGCAAGATTCTACTTTGGTTATATAAAAAGTCACAATTTATTGAGAGTGCAAAGAATATCCGATTACTCAAAATTGCGGTTTCATCAGAATAGAATAGGAAAAAATAAGCTAACGAATACAATTAGACATGATTTCAGATGCATATACCCCTTCAACAACTATCACTTTGATTGTTAAGCAAAAAAGACATTAACTCTGTGTTACAAAATTAAACTTTAATATCAAAAACCCGTTTTCTACGGACTCGCTAAAGCGTTTAGATATCCTCCAAGTTCGGGACCAATTTCGCATATGTGTACTTCTGAAAATTCATCCAGTTGCAAAAATGCTCGGTTAGATGTATCGCATTACGCATCCGTTCAGTACCGAAACCCAGCACCTTAAATCCTGTTGTGTCATATTCCCTTATAAACTCTGGGAGCAAATCTCCAATAAACACATTGCAGATTTCTGTAATGAACTCCCCATTATTACTAGTTTCACAAAATTCACCGGTTTCACCAGCTATTGGCTTTTTCGACACTTTCGCTTTGATTTCCCAGCCTATTTTATTCAATGCCCTCCGATACATCAGCACAAAAAAGGCAACCTCGCGATAAATCTCTTTCGTCAAATGCTTCGATACCTCATTGAGAAATATTGCGAAAAGCCAGTTTATTGGTGTCTGCTTCAGCTGGCTCTTTGGGTCAATGACCTCCGGCACAGCGATCCCCTCTTTTTTGATTTGTTTCAAATGTTCATACACAATGGCGTAATCCTCTTCTTGTCCGTCAAATATATCCACTGGAAAATCCTCCACAGGGTCTACAGGTGATTTCTTTGCTGGCAATAAATGCTCTCCTGGCTTCTAAAGCAAATTTTAGAATACTTCCTTGAATATTAAGCTTACTGCCCCTTCAGGTTCGAGCTCAGCGAGATATTGAACTAATAAATCGATAGAACTTGAGAGATCTGTGCTTTTTTCTTCCTCTTCCTCTTCCTCGACAGGTACGACAGTGGCAGTCTCTTCGGGTGCACCTTCACTTTCTTTTTTGGATGTTTCTTCTTCTTTCTTTAATTGCAAATTAGCAGGAAGCTTTTTGATGAAATAGTTGTTACCCTAGGCCGCCCTCTTCCAAGGCCAGCACCAGGTTGTTTCTGAGTCGTACCTTCTGGTGCGACTCCATCGTGCTTCGTTTTGATGTGGGTGTAGAGAGCAGGATAGCTTAGGTAGGACTTGCCACAGCCACAGTTAAAATTTCGATCGAGAGCATCGTTCTTAGTCCTTCGCTTGGTTTTATGAGGAGCATCAGTGCCAGGTGGTTGCGGTTGCGGTTGCTGCTGTGATGGTGCTTGTAGCTGTGTTTGCAGCTGTAGTTGCGGTTGCAGTTGCTGCTGCTGCCATTGTGCTTGCAGTTGTGCTTGTAGTTGCGATTGTAGTTGAGCTTGTAATTGTGATAGTAGTTGTGATTGTAGGTCAGTGCCTTCTTGCGTGAGATCAATATCTAAAAAGGAATAGATAAGTTGCTAGTTTCCTGAGCAATTTTGACTTGGTGTTGGTATCGACATTTTATTTAAGATTCGCTGATTGTGCCAAAAATACTCGTTTGTATTTTCAAAAAATATTGTTGATTGTACGCTTTTCGAGAAAGCTATTCGAAAAACATAGAAGCGATATCTCGAGATAAATGATATAATGTAAATCGTCGAGAGCAGCATTAGAAACTGGCAGCAGTTCCTCATCAAAAAAGGCTAACAGATTGCTCTACGGCTGAAGCTGGCCAAATTCATAATATTTCTTAAGCAATGATGAATTAAAACAGTGGCGATATATCTTTCAATATATCTTAAGTACATAGTTCCTGAGGAGGCCATTGTCTAAGTGTATTGTTGACTATGGAAGATTTTAATTCAACTCCTCAAAAAATTCCAGCTGAAAATTACTACTCAATTCGCATTTTTTAATTGACTGTATTTACTTCATGTTAGCAGCTTGGAGTTACTTATTTCCTATTATTGACTTATAGTATGAAGTGGATGGAAGTACTTTTGAATCACAGTGTAATCTAAATTACTTGGGCAGTGGAGTTTCGAGGTGAAGTATATTTTGTTCTCCTTGTTTAAAACTAAATCAAGGCCATAAAAAGAGTTACCCTCAAGAATCCATGCAATGACAAACCATGTGAGTACTTGCAGCTATTCCAAGCGTAATTCATTTCGAGCTCACACTAGTGATATTATGAAGTATTCTCTTTCAGATTGAACTAATGTAATTTTAACTAATTTCCTATTCTTATTGAAATTTACTTGTCTCAGCTGTGTGAACATTGTTTATCGATGCTTTTATTTTAGAAGAGCATTCATTTGATATCTAACCCTTTGTAAGGCTGTTTTTATTTTGAATGTAGTTTTGAATTCAGTATTAGATCAATTTTGTTAAGTGCAATAACCCTTCACGGATTAAACCTAGATTTCATAGAGAATTACCAATATGTTGTTACTCTTGAACTATCAGAATTTATCTCTACACTAATTTTTGATTCGGTGACATATTTTCAATTGATTTACCCTTTACTTAACATTATTCCGCATTAAACTCTCTTTTAAATGAACATACGATTACGTTTGAATTTAAATGAATATTAGACTCTGCCCTTAGACTACAGACAAACCATCCATCGCCAACAAACAATCCTCACTCAGACCTCAAAAAGACCACCCAGCAACACGGAAAGTGGCTTATCCGCTTATAAATTGCTGGATTGTACTAGCTGAGATTCATCTGAGCTCGTTATTGCCGTGTCTTCTGAACAGAGTGACTTGGTCTTATTTCCATAGCAATTCCTAAAACAGAAGGACTAGTGGGTCGGCAGCATTCACCTCTGATAGCGCTGAAGCAGGCACAGCTATTAACTCCCCAACCTTGTTACATGGGACTGCTCTTCTTTGCGTTAGTCTGCAAAAGCGCCTTGAATCGGCTTGCTTTTGATAAAGGAAACTCTTTCGAGAGTATGGGTTTTACAGATGTACAACAATGGTGTATTCAATGTACGGGTGTAATACATTCAGTTTGACTATCGCGCAAACAGAACAGCGGATCACGGTTTGTTTTTGTTCCCATCCCAACCAATTCACGCGAATTTTTTACTTGCCGTGTGCCTCGGGGTGAAGTTTTTTTTAAAAAATTTGAATTTTTTTATTGGATAAAAATGCTGGGTACGCTGCGCTTCAGATTGAATGATGCTTTGCCAACTGAATCCAGAGAAACTGTGAAGTTATCGTCTTTTGAGCTTTTGTGAGCAGTTTCGTCTAATATTCAGATTGTGAATTTTTTGTAATTAGTCAATTTATTTATTATAAAAATAATACCTCCAATTTCAAATTAATTCACCAATGTCTTCAAATCAAAAAATTATTAATAATCTCTCATATTTTAGCTATTAGAGCCTAGCAGATGGGGAAATTTGAAGAAACCGATGATTATGAACGAGAAACATGATTTGGGTTGTATTGAATAAAAAATAATTCATATCTTCGCATAAATCTATTACGAATACGTAGCGTAATTCTCTGCGTAAAAATCAAACTTGGAGCTCTTGTGAGCTCTTAAAAACTGAATCACGCCAACAAAATGAAGCCTAAACAAAAAAACAGACAATGCCATCTTCAGGAGGAGTATAAGATTGATTGAATTATTTTTTTGCTTCTTCTGCCTCTTCGATGTCTCTGTAAGGGCAATGCCATCGGTGTCTTGGGTCTCCGTATTCGGCCTGTGTGAGCGTTTTGTATTGTCCAGGATACGCAGTATTTCCAAAGGGATCCTGAGGAAAAGAGGTTAGAAACTCTGTTTCGAAGGCAATAAAATTACTTCTTTCTTTCTATCCACAGGGTTTGGAGCAACCTTGAATCCTCTAAAGGCTTTTTGGTAGGTGGTTTGACCCAATAACGGCATTGCTGGGAAGATAGATGAACTTTAATGCAGGAAGATTAGACAAAATGGTTTGGATGGGGATATAATTTACTCTTTCTTCTGCTTATTCACGCTTCTAAGCTGGTCGTTAAGGTCATCCTCCTTGAACGGTTTGGTAAAATCATCTCCATACGTCGTTCGTTTTAGGAACGGAAGGTCTGAAATGACTGTCGAGGGCTTAACAGGCATCGTCATCATGGCTTGATTGCCTTTCCAATCAACGTATTCTCTCTGGATAATAACATTCAATAATCCATCAAACACCGGTTATTTCATACTCTATAAGCTGATTTGCCTCCAAATGGAACATGAGTGAACACAGGTTCTTTGGCCATTGAGCCAACTGGCTTATGCACTTTCTTTGGTACATAATCGTGCTAATTTGCCATCAAAACCATCAGTCTCGGTCTGAAATTCGATAAAATTACTCTCATTGTAGTCGTAAAATCCATTGGCTCTTCATTGTGGAAGGTTGTCCATAAATCGTTTTTCATATTCCTTGTAACTCCAAGAGGATGTGCAGGGTAGTCTTTTTGATAGACGGTCTTAGTTGGGCCTTTGGTGCGGAGTGTCATCGTAGGCTGCTCGGCCTCGACTTTGAAGAAAGGTTTCCATTTTCCATCGCAGCACACTTTTTTCTTCACAGTGGTCTAGAAGAGAGTCAGCAAGGCTGAATAAATTGGGAGAAATACTGCGTTCGCTTCAGATATCTCGTGGTTGTCTATTGGTTCTCTAAATTAGAAGTTTACGTCAGATTTTGTTTGATAGAAAGAAGGAGAGAGTGCCAGGCAAAGGGAGAGTAGAGAGATATGATGAATGTGACCGGAAATGGAAAAATTACTGTGGATTTTTAAACCCAGTGCTGAGTGAAGCTGATCGATCCATAATGTGTGTGAAGAATAGTCAGAATAGAAAAAATAAAGTTGCAAAAATTTGATTAAATTTATTTTCGTAATGGTCTGCATTCATACTCGTTCCATATGCTGGAGATAGTTACATAGTATTTCATGAAGGGGTGTCAACGAGAACAAAAATTTAGATAATTTGTACTTATGTCTTACAATGAGACAGTATTGATTTCTTAATAGCTGCCATTATCGCATATTTCCAAATCTTGGAGACATAAATTTGACTTTAACAGCAAGTATTGAATATTAGGCCGTCATAAGCAAAAAAAAGAACGTGAGATTTTTCGAGATTCATATATGAATGAAATTTAAAAAATTTAGACTTCAATAAACAAATTATTTTGTCCGTATATCCCTCTAGGCCTACGATAATGCGACAAAGGACCGTTGAAAACTCTGGTGTCTCCTCATATTCCTGACATTGAATTTCCATAATGAGATGAAAGAATGCAGTTGATGAGTAAGTACTCTCCATTGCAACAGTGAGAAAGAGTGATTATTCTAGAAATTTTATTTGGTGGTTTTTGTACATTTGAAATCTCACTTGCTCCTAAGAGAGAGGTAGTTTCCCACTAAGCTATCACATCATCATTATCCTTATTATTCACAATTTTTTGGATCTCTTCTCATATCTTATATCCACTAGAAGGAATTAATAATTTATAATTCCTTTGCAAAAATCAAAAATAATTAAATTTTTTTCGAAGCAATCTCTTCGAAAGCAGCTTTTGAAGTTTCCAAGTTTAGAACCACACACCCTTTTTTGAGTGCTCCTTTGCCATTAAAATATTGAGGAGGCGGTATCCAGTGTTTTTTGAAAATGATCGCAGCAAGGTTCAAACTTGGGAATAAATGTTCAAAATTAGACCATTTCAATTCTCATTTCATAATTCCATCAGCAAAAGAAGTAAGTGAAGAGCATCTGCTTTTTGATTGGTGAAAGTTTTTTGAGTTCCCTCAAACTGGTTATCTCATAAATTCATCCGATTCACATTACTGAGATGTCTTATTCACACTTTGATTCGTATATTAATATAAGAAAAAGAATTAATATGAAATTACTTATAGAGATTGTAACAAGGTATTTCATTCTCTTATTATTTGCTAATTAAGAAATATGTGCACACGAAACATATTTATTAATCAAATGCTATGACAGCAAGAAATTCAAAAACAATTTGGTCTTGTAGTAATACAATATCTATTTCAATATAAGTCTAAGTAACTCAGATTCGAAACTCTTGGTGAGTTCAGTTCAAAAATTCCAAAACACTGTTAGTTTTCACAGTAGTAGTAGGTTGCAAAGCAATAAAGAGCTCACAATTTCTGTCATTCATTTGTGAAACTAATTAAAATAAGTAATGCAGATATAGTAATTGTATATTAAAGTTGGCAATTCTTTTTCAATAGTAGTTAAGAGTAGGGGTATTACTAAAATACTTAAGCTTTCATACACTCAAAGAAAAAGAAATGCTATTAGTATTATCAATAGTCAATTCCGAATAATTGCTATGCTGCAAGCATCTGTGATATAGTAACACTTGCTTAGGTAGCAAAAAAATATCATTGATGCACAGTAAAATATCTCTTGTTGCTAATACGATAATTAGTAAATCGATTTATGTATTAAAGTTTGCTTGTAGAATACTAGTAGCAAAAAACTACTTCAAAATGTGAAATTCAATATGGGTAAGAGCATTTCATTTTGCTTGAAACTCACTTTCGAAAAATAATGTTTCAGTAGTAGTCTGATCATTTTACAAATTTCTTGAACATAAGAGTTGCAAAGCTTTGCAACTATACTTTAGAATAATCATTTCGATGTATTTTCTTCATGATAACTAATTTTGCCTATTTTGCAAAGACAATCTGCTCGATCTCTAATTCAATATAAAGTTTAATCTCATTACTTCTTGATTGAAGATTAATTTTCATTGTTAAGCTTCCATAAGCTAATTCAAATTTGAATTTCTTTAGAAACGAAGAACCAGAATTCACCTCAACGTGTTTAGACTCTAATAATTTCAATCAACGATTATTATATACCAAATAAGAGAAACCTTTCTCTCAGAACCCATCAAGATACCCTTTTACTCTATTTATCAAATGCTTATCTTATAACATGAAGCTCTCTTCGGCTCTGTTGCAATACTGAAATTATCCGCAATTACACAAAAAAATAAGAATTAAATGTCGAAAAATATGAGCTTCCACAATTTTACTTTCTGAATGGAATTCTCTTCTCATTCAAAAAAAATATTAATTATCAATTTTTCTTTTCATTTATCTTTAAGCAGTTTTCATAAATTCAAACTCCAATCTGAAAAAACACTCAGAAACAAACAGATTTTCTGTTTCTAAAGCGAGCCGAAATTATGTGCAACGTTTTATGAAATAACACTTTAGACAATAGCGAACACCCATCACTGCTACTACTTTATAAATTCCCAATGCAGTAATTATCCTAACTGCTGGTTGATAAATTACCCACAATTTCAATTCAATTCTGTTAGTTTGCGCTGGTGAGGATTAGCTTTTTTGAAAATTTTTCATCTTACATACATTCTTGTGCAAGATAAGTTATATGAATCATGAAATCGCAAATTAACCAGATTTATAGCAAAGAACAGCCAATTGCCCAATATAGAAATAGATGTAGTTTTTGGTTTCGTGAGTAACAAACGCGCCGAAGCTTCTTCCGACGATCACATGCCAAGTTCCTGGGTAAGCGGTGGAAACTGCGTTTTTAATGGCCGAGGCGATATCTTTTCCTGTTTTGAAGGTATCAATAGCGTAGTAGGCGGAATCAATAACGGCTTTCTGCATCTCTTCAGACATGTCGGTCAGCTTCACAACGTAGGTTTGATTCACAGTAAGTGGGTTCAGATTCATCGCTCTAAAATTGTTGCTCGGTTATCTTTCTTTTTTCAGTTTTATTTTAATTTTTCTGAATTGACAATTAACCATAACAATTACCAAAGAAACTCAAACCATTTACAAAACCCAACAATTTATGGAGGAAGACGCAGATTTGAGCCGCACATGTTTGTAGCCACTCTGATCATTGTATTTATGAAGAGAAATCTATTTGTATTGTACTAATACTTGGAAATGAACAGAAAAAATCTTGAAAAACATGATAAAACTCCTATTTCCAGCAATTTAAATGCCTTAACCCAATATGTCTTTCGTGACTAGCAGGTTTAACTTCTGAAAGAAGGTAATTATCTTGAATAAAATAAATAGTTTCTAGATATGTGTTATGGCCGTATGGTAGACCAAAATTCATCGGAGTGAATATTTAAAAAGCTTTAATTTTATCGAATTAAAGAGTTAGCAATGGGTCAATGTCTCGCTTCTGACACCTCAGCTGAGGACGTGAAAGTTCCAAAGCGGAAAAAACAACCGAATGGTGCTTCTAACATGAAAAATTCTGTAAACTTTGGTGCGATTTCTCTTGAACATATGTAATATAGCACTATACAGCTGAAGATCTGACAAGAAATCAACCAAAGCCTCCCGGAGAACAGTCAGGAAGTACAATTTCTTCATTCTATTTCAGAGCTGATGCAGTTATTCAGAGTCTTCGAAAGCTGATGAAAAAAATCCAACAGGGAAAAGGGAGAGGAAACCATCATTGATCGAGGAGAAAAAGGAGAGATTACCCACACTAGAAGAAAGGAAAGAACAAAGCCTTAAATTGAAAAATGAGGGAAACGCATTCTTTAAAGTGAAAAACTATCGCAGCGCGATCAAATGCTACACCAAAGCAGTTGTACGCAATTTTGTTTTAGTGTGATAAACCCCAATGTTTTTCCAGGAGATCTTCGATCAAGACTCGACTTACTATTCCAATCGTGCAATGTGCTATCGGTTTGAAAAAGACTGGAAAAATGTACATACTTTTGACAGTTCTTGCAATATTCCCTCTGAAATAGGCTGTGAGTGATAGTGAATCAAGCATCAACTTCGATCCAACCAACTATAAAGGCTATTTCCTCAAAGCTATATGTCTCGTTGAATTCGGGAAGCAATCAGCTGATCAAGCTCTGATAGGAGTAGCAATTGATTGCTTTTCTCAAGGTATCAAACTCGCATCGCCTAACCTATTAGAGTTATCTCCGTTTTAATAGCTCTGAGTATCTATCAGAAAAAGACTGGAATCCAGTCAGACGCTACTACCGAAGACATCGAGTTCAAGCTTCAAAAGGCGAAGAAAATCGAATGGCTCATGACGAAAGAAAGCAACCTCAGCGCGATGGATGGAATTCAGAGTTACTTGCACGATTTAGTTTCGCGAGACAATATAGGAGAGGCTCAGCAAAAGAAAGAAGCTATTGATATGATCAATCACTGTAGACAAGAACGAGAGAAAGAGTATCTTAACAACGACATTCCGGATTTTTATACCTGCAAAATCTCATTTGTAAGTGGTTTTTTGACTCTTCTGTGATCAATGTTTACTATCTTAGGAATTGATGAAAAATCCCGTGGTAACTCCTGAAGGTTTCGCTTATGAAAAAGCAAATATCAAAAAGCACCTCACTAAAAACGGGCCTACTGACCCTCTGTCAAGAAATGAGCTGCACTCTGGCCAGTTGATTGATAACCATGCATTAAAGCAGGCAATAGACGGATTTCGAACGCATAATCCTTGGGCTTTTGACTTCCTTCAGCCGAATGAAAGATTCGAGGATGTTATCATATCTTAGGAGAAAAGAATTCGTTTCCAAAGCAGATAATAAATTAATAATCTATTGCTTGGCAAAATTCGATGCTTAAGAGAGAGAAGTTATGTCATTCATTGCTAATTGTAAATGTATGTTATTTATTCTATTGTATTCATGCTTATAGACTGATTCCTCCTATCTCATATATTCAAATAATCTCTTCATTCTCGTTCAGAATGTGCTGAGATGATTGATTTTAACATTTAAGACAATATGGTTTAGATGGCAATTGGAACAATCAAGGTGAACATAATCGCTCTTTGATCACGAAAACAGCTCTTTCAATATGAAAACAGCTTATCGGCCTTTAATGAATAGCTTATAAAAAAGCAAAATAAGAGAAACAACGAAAATCGTGCCCAGATAAATGATATGTTTATTTCTATGTCCAATTATGAGTCTCTGAATTCGATCGATTTGCACGAGTTCCTCTAGCCACAAAATTCTCTCATCAGTTCGATTAATCCAATAAAAAACTTACCCATCATGCTTTTCACCCTTCTCCCCACGTTAGTCAAAGCCATCCGTTGCCGGTCTAGCGATAAATTCACATTTCTCGCAGAACTATATGAAATCACATGATTAACCAAGTGCATGGAAACTAACACAATACTGGATGATCGAATCTGCCACACTCAATGAGTTATTGATTGTTTTATTCTGATCCAGCATTTCTCTGGTTTCCGAACTCAGCTCACTCCCGTTTATCCCATTCCGAGTTGATTCAGCGAATAACTCCATTTTCTTCTTATTCAGATCCATGGCTGACTGTGCATCGTAGGTAGGGAATGGAGTTAGCTTATAAAAGAAAGAATGCTTACAGTAAGACGATTAAACTCTCGTTCGTTCTCTTGGTAGACGTCCTTGAATCTTTTCAACATATTCTGCTTAATGACGTGCTCGCTCTCAGGACCAGACATATTTAAAGACTTAAACAACACTTGCATCTAAAAAGCGTTGGATTATGAGAACGACAATGGAAAATTCCGCTTACATTTTTAAAATCTTTCTGGGTATCTGCAGAGAGCGTCTTAAACGAATCATATATTTCTTTCTTATCAGTTTTCTTGGGTTTTCCTGGGCTAGATATGAGGATTAGCACGATGAAATCGAAAGAAAGGTGGTACTCTGAAAGAGAGAGCTGCTTTGAGAATTCGATTTGTTGATGGTGCAAACTTTCGAGGGATTTGCGTATCTTTTTTTCAAGCTGATAGTATTCCTTCTTGAATTCTTCCCAGTTTTTGGGTCGTTTGTACTTTTCATCATCATCGGTTGAAAATGATATTGAATAAGAGTCAGATGTCCTGTCGCCGAAGCCGTTTGTTGTTTTTCTCAGCAATGAAACACTGTCTGATGTATTGAAAGGATTTGAATTCATTTTGTGGTGTAGAGTGATATGAACTTCCTCTAAACTAACATTCCAATTCTTTTTTAAAAAATTTATTGCTCAGTGTTTTTGTTATCGCTTGAAAGCGCATGATACGTTTACTATATGAGATGAATTGTGTTTAAGGCGAGATTAATACTCGAAAAAAACACGTCAGAAAAAATTCTCGAAAAAGAAATTTCATTTCGGAATGATCTAGTCGTTAGACAACCAACCAGATTCGCAAGGGAATTGCTTATGTTGTGGAGAGTAAGGAATAGCAATCCTCTTGGAGAAGGATACCAGCGGACTTAATATTTGTAATTCCTTCTATTCCAAGAACCAAAGTAATTTAGAGGGAATATCTTAGTCATAAACTCTAGTCTAAAGACATCGATTCACCAGAATTATAGCCAATTGCGCTTTGTGAAACAGCTCTTATCAAGATAATGAGCATCAGATTGCATTGGGCTTTCGATTTGGTTATTGTTGAATCAATGGCTAGTCTAAAGCTCTCATGATAAACCATACTTTCAAAGAAAGGCATTCCAATAAACAAAAACCTTGAAAGTGCTACACAATGCTTCCATTGGATAATTTCCGAGCAAACAGAAGAAATTTCAACATAGTTCCTTCCACCAAGCTCATGAAACTTCAATCGGAAGCTCAGCTGATCTTCTCAAAATTTATTCTTCCAGTATTAGAATTTTGAAAGGAAATTAATCAAGGACATTTTCAAATTAATTTACCATGGATTCGCGAAAACTAAATAAATTTATTGCACTATGAATAATTTTAACTCGGAAGACAATGAGAGATGGGAAGGCGACCTCCAAGAGAGGGAGTCTCCGGAGCCAGGTACTCTTCATCCATTGCAACCACTCACGAAAAACAATGCTTTAGCCACCAGAAACAGTGACCAATTATATCCAACTCGTGAAGATTTCGAGGAAAAACCCCTTGCAGAAACGCACGACGATCAACCTCAGCTTAAACAACAGATGTCGAAGGAGTTCTGGGAGAAGACTTATCAGGTCCTCAGTAGAGGAGCCCTTTCTGAAAAATGTTTCTTCACATTTCCTCTATTTTTCACTAATTATCTGCAATTATTCACAGTTCCGAATTTAACTGAGGAGGAAGTGAAGCGATTCCTCGACGAGGTTCAAGCTAAACAATTCAATTCGATTCCAGATGGCTCTAGACCAGAATCCCCGATAAGAAATTCAGATGCATTTCCTCCTGCGGAGCTTTCTCAGCAGCCAGGTAGAACATCACCACACTGAAAAGTTCATTAATTTTCCAATGTAAATCAGAAGGAGAAGGCATCTCGTCGGAAGAAGGGCATAAGGACTATGTCGCAAAGACAGCTAAGACCGTTCAAATGATAGATTTATTGAATTATCAAAAATCGATTGAAGGGCCAAACGTGACACGGACATACTCGCAGAGTACCTCACAGCAGGCGGGCTTGCAAGGAAATTCTGGCAATTATCTCAAATATATCACCCGTAAGGAAAAAACGGAGAGGTTTCTTTCAAACGCGAAGCCACGTGCTCAACCCTTCAGTGACTTCGATCAAGACATCTTCAAAAGCATTCCTCACCAATACCAACCAATTCCTGAAGAGCAGTATCAAGGTCCGTTAACCGAGCAAAACTTCAGAACAGATTTTGATGAAGAATCACCTAAGCGGCTCTCTGTCAGAATGGCAAGTAGATCACCAAAGAGGCAGGAAATAAAAGCAAGTATGTCGCCAAAGGAACAAACCAGAAAGTTGACAAAGGGACAGGAGAGTATGTCGTCAGAGGAACAGTATTGCTGGTCACCAAAGGAGCAGACAAGAATATCGACCAAGGGACAGGCAAGAACGTCATCAGAAGGGCAGGCTCGGCACAAGAAAAGTCAGCCAAGCCAAGAGACGCAAAAGGAGCTGTCTAAGACCGAGCAGTTAGTTCTGAGTACAAGCATCCGCAATGATCCAACGTTTGAAGAAAAGAACTTTGTAAAAACAAACTTTGACGCTTATTATCGAACGCCAGAGCGATTCCAAGGGGAGGAGGATGAAAGACTTTCAGGAGAAAAAGTGCCAAATGCATTTGACTTGAGAAGGGATGGTGCAGCCAAGGACGAGGCGCTCAATGAGTCATTTATCGAGAGGTTGAATGAGAAGTACCGGAGAGCCTATCTGGAGGCTAACGGGCTGGACGACGCGTCTCGAAAGAACTTTGGGAAGGGTCCTTCAGTTTCTGGAGCAGTTATAGTGCATGAGATTCCTTTCGTTGACGATGACGTTGCCAGAGATAATAGACTGATCGCTCGGTTGATGGCTCCGCAAATCGATGACCTTGCGCACGTGCATGATCGTACTGGCCCCTTCTCAGAGGAGAGCGCTTCGAGATTACGTGAATCCACGTCGGCTGACCAATCGAAGAGTATGAGAAAAGGAAACATGAGTCCAACCCCCCAGTTAAAGCAATCAAAGGCGAAAAAAGAGAGCAATGAGAAGAGAAGAGCTTATGTGAACGGTTTGATCGAATTTTTTGACCAGCAATACATTCAGAGACGACCTGAGAAGATTGAAGAATTGAAGGAAGAATACAGACGATTCGAAGAAGAAAGAAATGCATCGCCGACGGTCACTTTATCTAAATTTTATCAGAAAAATGGTTCTGTTCTCAAGTAAAATTAACTTGTTTTCCCGAATTATATCTAAATACAATGAAGCCCAATGGAAGCGGAGGACTTTATTCTTGAATTAACGAGATCTGTGACTCAAGGCAATGGAGTTGTTACTGGGAAACATCAGTGCAGACTTTCAGAATTGGTTTCTCAAGTGATCGCTCCAAAACAAGGCAAGCCAGTAAAGTCGAAAGTTGCAGAGATGATTAGCAGAGAGAAGAAGTCTCCGAATAAATTTAGGCTTAGCCAATTTGTGGAGAATGAATTGGGGTCAAGGAAATCTGGAGTGCAAAATGTCAATGAGTTGGGTGTGATGATGGCGTATTTGGATGAGCTTAGTACAAACTTAACAGCGAAATATTTAGAGGTAAAGGAATTGTTAATTGGAAAATTGAGTAATGAATGGTTGTAGTCGTTGAAATCGATGATCAGTAGGGCTTCGTTTAAGCACGGATGGACTGCTTTACTTGCTCTCTTGGCGGACTATGACACTGCGGTACCTACTAAATCCGGAAAACTCGATGTAATAGGCTAATTTATTATGAGATTAATGTCATTTGCCTTAATTAAGATTAATGATGCTACGTTGAGCAACTATCTTGGCCAGTCTGGCAAGATCAAAATGAGACTGCAAGAACTGCCTGAGATCTTGCTCAAAAATCAGATTTCCAGAGGTAGTGAAATATTTGCGTTGATTTTGCTTTAAAGAACTGCTTGATAATTAGGTTATTTGAATGAGTTCGATGCAGCGTTTGGTGCCTTTTGTGATTCGATTCAAGAAGACGAGTCTAACACACATCTTTTGCCGTTTTTCCAATATATTTATTTCGTTTCACGCTACCTGCAGGTAAGTTCCCCCAATCGATCTGTGTTAATTTAGTAATTGTTTAGATAGCAAGATCTTCAGGCAGAATTCGTGTAAAGAATGAAGAAAAAATGGAGCTTGTTACACGAAAAGCCAATGAAGAATATTTGCTCAGCGCACAGAAGAAGTAATAATTTGTCGGAGCCAGCAAGATATACTCAACCTTGCAATATGATATCAATTAGGAAGGAGGAAATGACTGATGAATCTGTTCACCGAAAGCATGTTCGTGAGGCTGAAGAGGCTTATGGGATCAATTTCGTTGATTGGCAGAGAAAACTCGACGAAATTGATCGGGAAAATAGAATTATAAAAAGCAATATTCATAAAGCAGAGGTGAAAAAAGATACAGAGGAAAAGAGACAGCTAAAAGCCCAAGAAAAAGAGCGAACTGCGAAAGAACTAGAATTCAGAAAGGAACAAGTAATAGCTTATATAACACATGGTTGAAATCTCATTGTCAAATTATTAGCTCCTCCAAGAGCAAAAGCTCCAGAAAGAAAAGCAAGAAAAAGAAAGACAGCTACTTCACGAGAAGAACAGTCGAATAATTCAATCCAAACGAAACTTCAAAGAGCACGACAGAGAGGAAAAGAGAAAGTATCAAACAGATATCATGGAGCAAACGGTAAGCAAACGATTGTTGATAATAGTTAATTCAGAACTAGTTGATTGAGTCCGAGTTTAGAGCACAAAAAATCGCACAACGAAAAGAAACCGTGAAGAAAGAGGTTCGAGACAGGCATGAGAAAATAAAAGAAACTAAGGAGAAAAATGTGCAACAGAAAGAAGCCACAAAGAATTCACTTGTAAATGTGTAATTTCCAACTATACATTAATTTCCTTTTAATAGAAGGAAGAAAGGGCCTGGGAGCGTGCTCAAAAAATGATTTTAAGGCAGCGAGAACTACTACAAGAGAGAGAGTCTCTGAATAAGTCTGTAAGGCTGAGTGTAAAATGACCAAATAGCCACTACTGATACTGAATGATAACCATGTACACGTCTAATACGACAGCTTAAGGCTAGTAGATTAATATGCACCGATTTGCATTGATAGCCTTTGCATATATATAGTTCTATTAATATCAGTATTTTCCGTTTTCTTGAATAAATGATCCCTCGTAACAAACCCTGAAAATCCGAGACATCATTCAATACTCAGTGAAAATGATATTAACGCTGTCTATCAACCTACTTCTCCCAATGAATATGTATTTTCCTCTGAAATATTGACTTATGTAGAGATTAAGTCGGGAAATTCACTATCAAGTAAACATTGTAGCGATAGGATTTAAGTTTTTTTCATTTCGAAGATTCAAAGGCATCCAAGACATATAAACTCTTACAGAAATTGATTAGCATTACCAAAATCACCTAATATGCGAAAATCTGGAAATCAAGATCTGCTTTTTATGCACTTTTCACCGCTAATGCCTTTGGAATTCCGAATATTACCGTCCAACTTAGAAGACGAGTTCGTGTGGTCTCATTCTATTGGTCAAGGTGAATCTGGCACTGAGATATTGCTTAAGATGCTCGACTTTCTTGATGTTTTCGATCAACTTGGCGTCAAATTGAACTTGCTTGGCCTTCTTCTCAGCGATTCTCTTCTTTTCTTCTTCAGGCTTCTAAAAATTTGAAAGTCAAGAATTAGACAAATCCAAATGTGGATGTCATGTATTACCTCCTGAGTGGTAGCGAAAAAGGCTTCTTCAGATTTCTTGGCTTTTTGCACTTTGGCTCTTGCGAAGTAATCGTCTTCAACGCCAGCGACGTTGACTCCGGTAAGGTCAACCTTGGTGACAGTAGGGATGACATAGGCTTGATTGACTCTCTTAAGAGGAACACCGTTGATCTTGTGTGGGCCGGTAACAAGCAAAAGGCCGGACTTGAGTTGCTTAAGGAAGACAACTCTCTTACCCTTGAATCTACCTCCCAAAAGGATCAGAACCTGTCCAGGAGCGATATTTTTTCTGAGATGAGTTGGCTTTGGAGCCTTGTATTTTCTGACGAAGTGTCTCTTCTCATCATCAGCAGGGTACCACTTAGAGATTCTGTTTCTCTTTGCGGGGTCGATCTTTTTCTTTTCTCCTTTACCCTTTGGTGGCATTAATCTCTAAATCTTACTTCCTTTCTTTATCTTTATTTAAGATTTTAATGAAATCTGTCTGCTCACATTTTTATATTCCCATTGCCTTCACAACACCACTACTACCCATAAACCCCCAACAACCCAACATCCTTCAACGCTACTGAACTTTCCCTTCTCCTATTACCATCATGGCCATCTTCTTGATGATTATTTCAATTATTTTATGAATATACACTGAACTATATATAAACCACTTGCTATTAAAGACAAAATTGTCTTGGCTGCCAGTGGGAGGAGCTATAAGCGCATATTGTAAATCTTTCTATAAAACGAGAGAGAGAGGCTTTTATTTGGCAGAAAAATATGTTGGAAAGTAGGGTTTATCAGAAAGAAGATACCCAGACACAAAACATCTTGCATAGAATTACCCAAGATTTATCAGCCTGGTGCTAAACTTTCTTACAGAAATTAAAAAATGTTTTCTATGACCTTTCGTAAATTTGAACTACCTTTGTATAATGCCTTTCTGCCACCTATAATTTTTTCGCTTTCTCCTCTTTCAGAAACAGATTTGCAAAGGCTTTTTCCCATTTCTTATTTGCCCTGAAGGTAATGGTGCCATTTGGCTCTTTCCGCAATGATGCCAGTGTTTGTAATCGGATCATTTCTGCCAAAATTGCCGTATATATTTCTTGATACACTCAAAAAGTGTCTTCTATAAGTTGTCCTATATAGAAAAAACCCAGAATGATTAGCCTTAAAGCCAAAAAAAACTTGAGCTTACGATCTATCACCCAGTTCAATTGAACTAGTGTTTTTCGGTGGCTTTTTTGCGTCAAGCACTGGTAAGCGGTTTCGGTATGAGTTGGGATGATATGGGATGAGTGGTTTGTTTTTCATACCGACGTGCATGTTTGGCGAAACTTTGAAATGCGTTCTGAACAAAAAAAACGAGAATAAATAAGGGTTTTTGGGGGGTTATTTTACTGGTAATCGGTCTCGTTGTAAAAAGGAATATTCTCTACGATCTTTGGCTTTGGTCTGTATGGGATGGCTTGAGCAATGCCGTTCTTTACGACAACATAGGAGCATGAATCAACGCGTGTGGACTTGAAGAATTCATTCGACTTGGCCATCTTGACAGAGGTGGTGAGGGAAAGTGCTCGGTCCCGAAGCCCGCCGTTTGAGTAGGCAAAGTCTTGCGGTTCTTTAGGGTCGATTGACAATTCTTTGAGGTCGCGTTTGCTATAGCTTTGCATCTGAGTTTGTTTAATTTTTTTCTTGAGGTTTATTTCAGTTTTGTTTTTTAAAGTATGAGATTGAGTCAATTTTCGAGGGCGATATCTTTATTTTGAAGAACTCCGATATTCGCATTGGCAAATTGTCTTTGCTAGTGATTTGACAGTAAGTATTTGTGAATTTGACCTTGAGAATAGTCTTATTTAAGATCTGATGAAGATAGCTGATGCTTTTGATTTGTGGTGCGTTAATAAAATTTGTATTCCGGTTTGAAAATTCAACGCGTATAAACTGAAGAATATATTAAATTGAGAGTGTGTAGGAAATTTCACCATGCTTTTGAAAAGCTCTTTGTCAGAAGATGCTCAGTTAACTCCATTCAAATTTATATTATAGAGAAGCCTTGCGTTTATTAGATATGTCTATTGATGGAAGAGCAGAACCTCCTTATTACTTTCTGTTTTGTCGATAATCTAAAAATTTCGAATTTTTCCATCTCTGTAGGATCTTAGCCACGTGATGGAGAAAATTACCAGATTTTTTTCCCTAGAGATTTTATCTATCAAAAAGGCGACTTATATTATGAAATTAAGAGAAGATTTTTGTACTTTGTGTTTCCATATCATTCTGAACAAGAAATTGAAAATGCTCGCATGGAATATGAAAATTTTTTTTGACTATTTGTTCGTTACACCTTCAGAGACTAATGCTTAGATTTTACCTTGCATTGAGGGGACAACTTCTTATTATTGCCCTCTTCAATTACTTCTCTTACACAACACAATTCTTATTCCCGAGAGAAACGAATAACAACACAAAAAAAAGAAAAGCACTATTTTTCTTTTCACTCATGATTCATTATTTAAAAAAACTTACTCTTTTGGTTGTAGTTAAAATAATTCAATCTGGTGCTGTGAATCGCAAGGATGCTGATAGTATATTCTATAACACTCACTCTATCAATCATGGATGCACACTAAACCTCATTGTGGCTATCACCTTGAAGGAGATGCACTAAAGGCATCTGAGATCAATGATCATTCATTTCATTTCTGCAGATATCATTTTATTTGCTTCCTATCTCCTCAAACATGCTATTTTTGGAGAGAAAATCAAAGAGTTAAAAGATTTCGAATTACATTGCTTCATCATATGCGCCACTGCCACTGTGTATTTTTTTGTTGGTTTTGGATTGATCACAAAACAACTTTGGACATGTTCGCTGGCCCACTACGTATATCATACTGGTAATGGAACCTTTCAAGAGCATTGGCTTAAAGGAAAAATCTTCAAAAGCTATCTCTTGGGCTTTGTTGCTGGTACTTTTGTAGTAATTTTGCTGGTACATGATTTTTACTCGGGGGACTCTGCACCTCTTTTCATGTTGTACAATCTGTTTTTCTCGATTGTGATACTCATATGCTTTTTCTACTTACTCGCATATTATTTGAGAGAGTTTTGGGTTATGTGGCATGGCAACCGTCCAGTACATTGGATGTTGCTGATTTACCCATTGGTTGCAATGATACTCCCACTGCCTAAATTTATAGTCAGACTTGTTTGCTTCTCTATAGGTGATAAAAATTACAACGACCTGACTGGCGATTATTGGGTTACAGTTCGTTCACTGTTTTATATTCAAGGATTTGTAAATGCTTGGGTGTATGGTTTAACCAACAGAATATCCCAAACGATTAAAAACAAATGCTCTAAGCGAAGGAACTGCGAGGACATTGTTGAAGAGAGTCTGACTCGAGAAACAATTGATGAATTAAACCAGTCATTCAGAGAATACTAACGATACAAAATTTGAATCGAGTGAGATAAGAAACAGGATTGGATTGTGAATTACATAACTCAATTCTCCTTGTGTCTGCGAAAGGTTGAAATTTCTTTGTCTTTTTCATTTTATGAAAGAGTGTTTGCGTTACATCATGCCGACAATAAACTTTATAGACGTAAGATATTATTTATCACATTAAAATTGAATTAATCAGGTTCTTCAACAGTTAGCAATCCTAGTCAAGTACAATCAAGGGGTTCATACCAGTGACCTCAGATCAATACTAATAATATCTTCTGATGGAGTTCTTTTTGTAAAAACTTTGAAAATCATCCATTAAACTCAGCAACACTTTTTTGTATTGGAAATAAAATTATTTAAATTTGGAACGTGAGTTCCTCTCTGGATATGCTGATTTATTCCATCGCACTCTGTCTTTCAGTTACAGGAGGCACTCTGAACCTCATCGCAATCATTTTCTTAAGGGAATTGAGAGATATCGCTCTTCGGAAAATGATTACTCATTTTACTATCGCTGATCTCGTAATACTTACTTCTTTTCTGCTCAGACAAACAGTCCTCGGTGATAAATACGTCGATCTCCATAATTTAGACCAACCAAAGCAAACCATAAAAATTGTTTATCATATGGGTGAAGCTTTTGGCCTAGTCGCGACGCAACTTTGGACTTGTTGGCTATCGCAGTATCTATATTGCTCTGGAAACGGAACATTTCAAAAGCAGTGGCTTAAGAAATACATATTAATCAGCTATTTACTGGGAATAATTGCGAGTATATTCACATTAATAATGGATTTGGTGTATTTATTTGGCAAAGAAGATGCGACTCATGGTGATTTATTGGATAGTATTGAAGCTACCTGGTATAACGTCCCTTTTATAGGAGCAATCCTATGTTGTTTTCTATTCTCAATGGGATATTATATCAGTGGAATCCGACTTTCTTGCAGCCGTAGAGCTCCAATACCTTGGGTGTTGTTGCTTTATCCCTTGATCGCGATTGTATTCCCGCTGCCAAAATATTTGATTACTTTCATTTGTTTCTTATCAACTAACTGTACGGAAAATAGTCAAGAGCGAATTTGGGTTGTAGTCCGTACGCTCCTCTACCTCCAAGGGTTTGTCAATGCACTTGTGTATGGGTTATTCGGTGGAATACAGGAGATTCTTAAGGAAAAATGCTCCAAAAAACGTGAATCTGCAAGCTTAGGAACGGAGATTTCTTCACAAGGATTGATGATAGAGAGCTCTTTACGAGAAGGTATTGATTCTCGTTTATTAAAGACGATATGAGAATTCTGTGTTGAAGTTGTAAATGGACTGGGCTCAAGTTTCCTGATTATTAATGAGGAATGGTATGCTTATTCTGAATGGTCTAGTTCCCTTCTTGTTCAGATAGTTGCTTCATTGAATTATTTTTCGTTTTTCAGGTTGTCTGTGCTAAAGTATACAAATTTCTATTATTACATCAATCCGGCCTTCTTTAATTCAATTTCATGAATTTTCAGTCGGAATCTCTGGCAATTCTCAATCTCCTTAGACAAATTCATTATGAAGGAGCATCACTTTTGGTTCCTTGGATAATGCTGTTTTATCCCTAAGTGTTTTGCGTGTCAAATAAAGGCTGGTTTATTCGTCTCTTTAAAAAAGTAAACACTTCTCTAGTGACTGCTGGCACCATTTTGCACTTATCTTGAGTCGTAGGGAGTTGGAATGAAAGAAAAGCCCCTGAGCCATGACTTTCAAACTCATATAACGAGCTGAAAATCACTAAAGAGGTCTTCAAAGACAATGAATTGCTGTTTTTTGTTTTTGTTCGTTTGAGAACTGGCTGCTTGTCACATTATTTAAAAAAAGGGTAACTACGTCATCATATTACAACTGTACTTGAAAAAGTTGCTTATTGGTGAAACCATTTCTGACTCCATATCTCATGTACTCGTTTCATCTAATTTTCAAAGGGGAGGGTTAGAATAAATTTCTTAAATGAGAATTCCACATTGAAAGAAATATTTTAGTAGCAAATCAAAGATTAGTGCGTAAATGGTTTACAATAGATTCTATCTTGTCTGAACTTGATAAGTTTAAGAACCACCGTTAAGGTCTGATTCAGTGCTGGTAGCAAGTACTGAAACTATTATTTTTTTAAAACTAGAAGTCAGAGCTATTAGATCTTCCTAGAATTTTATTCAAGTGGATTTTTCAGTTCAACTTGCATTTTCAGTATTCCAGAATTTGATTATCGAAATATTCTTGCAAGAGTAGTCCTTTGAAGGCTAGGTGGGGACCTAGTATCACACCGCAAGAGAGCAACCCGAGTAATCAATATAATATAGACTCTATCATTGTGTCTTACATATTCCACCTCCTCATTGTTGCTTAGAAAAGAAAATTGGAGTGAAGAAAACTAAGCGAGAGCTGGATCCAAAGGCTTTTATTCTAAAATTCCTGATTTGTCGAAATTCTAAGATTCCATTTTGATTCCAGTAACGCCAAGTTTCGATAAGCTTTGCTGATTTATCTGTATAACTTTTTCTATCAATAATCACAAAAATTTCCCTTGTCCTTCAGACATGCTGGTATATTATTTGCCTCTCTCTCTGTCGATGGTTGGATGCACGCTTAACCTCATCGCGATTTCTTTCTTTAACAATTTGCATAATTGTCAGACTCTCAGACAGATGATCATTTGCTTCACTTCCTCAGACCTAATCTTATTTACCTCTTATCTCTTTATGCATGTACTGTTTGGCGACTCAGCTTTTGACATCTCGCATTTTGATCTGCCGAATTTGATCACGTTCATTATTATCCACGCTGGCATCTACTTTGGTCTAATCACATCACAGCTGTGGACATGCTGGCTCGCTCAATACCTCAATTGCTATGGAAACGGAACTTTTGAAGAGAAATGGCTTATTAAATACAAAGCGACAAGCTATTTCATGGGAATAATTGCTGTTGTAGCTGTTATTTCTTTAGATGTAATTGAAGTTTTTCGAGGCAGATCTGTTACTATGGAGCTGTGGTTTAACGTTGCAATCGCATTGGCGATATTTCTGTGCTTTGTGTTTTCTCTCAAATCTTACCTTAGTGGAATCTATCGGGTATGGAAGAGAAGGGACTCCATTCCGTGGCTGCTGCTGATTTACCCTTTGGTCGCGATAGCCGTCCCAATGCCGAAGATTCTTGTGTCGATTTTCTGTACCTTAATGAATTCTTGTGGTGATAACAAATGGATCCATCTTCGTGCGCTCTTTTACCTACAAGGGTTCTTAAATGCTCTTGCTTATGGTTTAATAAGCCTAATTTCCCAATTGTGCGCAACATTGAAAAGACGCTCAAATCGTTTGTTATCTCAAGCTTCTGATGGCATAGATATTATAAGCTACTGTGATAAAGCGGACTCTCTGTATAAAAGCAGAAATATAACCCGGAAAACGACTGCGGACTCTTTAAGAGATTTTGAGGTAGATTCAGGTGTCGATGGCGATGATGATTTAAAAGCTTCTTACTTTTCGATGCCGCGTCATCGTTCAACTTTATAACTAGAATTTCGAATTAACTTATTGGTGCTACTCACTTATGATATGAACTCGAATGTTGAGTAAAAACACATAAATATCATCATTTGTAATCATGTTTTCTCAAAATTCAAAAGATATAACAAACAAATTTCTTATCGTGACAGTTAACAGATTTAAATTTTCGCGAACACATGCTAACTCTGCTAACTAAAATTTAAAATCAATTTGAAATCAAATTTTTCGCAATGGAGGATCAATTTCTACAGAACGCCGCTCTTCACCTCTACGATGAGATTCCTATGAGAAGACTCGAGTTTAGCTCCCCTCTTCCCCGAATCAATCGCCTCATGCAATCACACCCTGAATCCAGCGACGGAAGAACCCATCAATCCAACTCTTTAGGCAGCAATTCGTATCCATTCCAAAGATTTGAGGAACCCGGCAACGAACTCACAGTTCAGTACGATATCTTCGGCAAACCACTGAAAGAAAGCAGCGAATTCGCTCTGATGTCAACAAATCACTCATCAAGCAATAAATTTGACGAAAACTTTTTGAGCTCGAATAAAAGTCATGAGATTTCTGTTTTCAAAATCGGAGTTGAAGGCCCGAATATCGAAGAAGAGAAAGAGGAAGAAGAGATCAAAGAATGGGAAGTTGATAAAGAAAACACTGATCCAGTTGGAACTCTCATCACGCCGAGCAAGCCTAAGAGGCTTTCGGTGCCGGGAGCCAGCCGGAGCTCCCGCAGGAACAACAGTGGAAGAAGTCGCTGCAAGATATTACACCGGGTGTAGGCGTGAAGAAATCTCCAAGCAATTTTTTAAGCGCAGAGGTAATTTAACTTATATTTTATTGCTGAACTAACGGATATATGTGTGTTAGATCCCATTGCTGTTGAGCTGGACACCAAAGGATAAACAAGGCTCGAATATTAAATCGTTTAGATAATGAATGAATATCTGTTCAGACAGATGGTGCCTGGAAGATCGGAATTTTTTTATTGTCGGGATATAAAAATTATAGTGAGGATGTTGCAAATAATGAAGGAAAAGAAATCAACAGATGATTGTGTAGAGCTAGAACCAATAGCATAATATGCCGGGGTAAGCGTATAACATGTGTGCTTTGATGCCTTATCTTTTGCATTCATTATTTGGTATTTTTGATTGTCTCGTGAAAGCTGATATTTATGTAATGTCAGAAGCCCATTAGAAAGCTATTAGCAAAATTATTGTAATAGGTGAGTATAT
>ENA-UOUE01000669-UOUE01000669.1-compost-metagenome-genome-assembly--contig:-NODE-669-length-26997-cov-41.876895_pt1 | contig 26997 bp, 25 predicted proteins | sample MGYA00238146_ERZ747223 | MGnify/ENA primary metagenome ERZ747223 (study PRJEB28781, sample SAMN06268865) | compost metagenome | isolation source: single cell | place: USA: California, Emeryville, Joint...
ATCAGAATAATGAGCGAGCAATATCTGGACGGACGAGTCCTTATTTAGAAAAGAAAGTTCAAGCCATTCGGACTCTGAAAAAGCCTGTGAAAATGGAAATTCATTTGCCTAACCCCAATCAAACGCCAGAACCTACTGAAATAGCCCCAAGCAGAAACCAGTTTAATTTTCCCAGAAGTTCAGTATCTTCTGCAAGAGGCTTTGTATTCAAGGAGAATAACAACTTTTCATCTGCGCGTAACACCCCGAGAACAAATATCGAGGAACGCAGCAGTTCGTCCAATATACTTCTGCGCAAACTGAGTGATCAGAGCTCAGAGTATTACACAAATCTGACTTTCAATTCTTCAAGAAGTCCCTTTAGGTTGGGAGTGAGAAATCCTAAACAGCGTCCGTTTAAGGTTACCAGAGTGATCAGCAGCAAAAAAGGCAGCGGTAGGCAGAGTCTGGAAGGAAGCACAAGTATAGGCGCTGAGCATACCAGTCTCCTGCCAGATGACGCAGAGACAACCAATCATAAAATTACAACTTCTGGTCTTGAAATTATCCGGCAAAGATCTGGTGATGATGCAATTGAGAAGCTTCTGGGAAACCTAAAAGATAGAGTGAGCAAGGTCTTGAATCAATACGATATGCTTGAAAAGAGGGAAATTGCTAAAAATAAACAATTAAAGAATATTTTGAAAGAAAAGATGTCTAATCAAGGAGTGAAGAAGCGTTAATAACTTCTGAAAGTTATATAGTCGTGTAGTGTCGTAGTTATTTTTTAATTATTTTTCCACCTAGTTTTGATTACCTCTATTTTTAAAAAAAGAAAAGGAGTTACTGTAGTGAATTGGTTTGCTACTTGTTATGAAAGTGTACAATTATAATGAAAAATTTTTGATTACTTCAAGCGTTTTTCAACTATCGTGTCGCTTGAATAACTATGCTTACATTTTTAAAAATTGCTAATGTAAAACTAAATTAGAACCCAACTTGTTATTTATGACTTACGATAAAGGATCAGGATAGAAGGCAGCTAAACTGGTCTTTAGAGGCGACTGTATCGAGGAAGATTATTTTAAAATTTTTGGTTCATGAGGAAACAAGAGCAAGCACACAAAGATACTGCTTTACAAAATGATGACTTCTTTGTATTTTTACACTTGAATTTAAGAAGGCTTAACTAAATTTTTTCAAGATCCTTGATAATTTCTTCAATCTTTTGCATGTTTCTTGAAAAAATCTTTGCGAAGTTAGGCTTTGTCAAGGCTTCATTGATCTTGATGTTGTCCTTTTCGATGACGATTTCCATCTTTGGGATAGAATCGACGAGCTTTTTGACGATTGTAGTTTCAAATGAAGAGGTGCTTGTTGGAGCGTTGTTTCTAGTTTGATAAAGATCGATCAACTCTTTGAGCTGTTCTTCAGACATCTTCATGACTTTGGCGAGTTTTGGAAGCTTGATTGAGCTGTAGAGTCTCAATACACCTGACAAATGGTTCAATTGTTGGATCTTCTGGAATTCGGCCAAGAGGAGCTCTTTCTGTTGGTTGGTAATTTCATTTAAGTTCTTATCGAATCCAAAGTTTTTGAAGTGCTCTTGGTCTTTAATGGCGACCATCAACTTAGGGCAGCCGAAGTTAAAGACTTCACCAAAAGTGTTTAAATCGTATTTGCTGAGTTTTTCGTTTTTGTCGGATTTCTCCTTGAGAGCAGCAGAGATGTTCTCATCGACAGCAGTTGGGTAGAAAACGAGACCTAAGCTCAGAAGACTGAGAGATCTGTCAGCCAATTTGTTCATCATGTCGAAGGTGTATGACCTATGATAAGCCAATATTAGACATTTTGAACCGGAGAAGAACTGGTTAAAAGAGAGATTTATCAAATCAAGAAGATGATGTCTGTGGCAAATAAAAAACTGGTATTGAATGAATTTCAATCCAGCTCCACTGCTACAGTTTGCTCTTGTAATACTATGAAAGACTACGACGATTAAAACGATCGTAACCAATGAGGGTATTACGGATCAGAATAAGTTATTGAGGAGAAAAAGAAAAGAAGAGGGGTAAGGAAAAGATAGCTTACTTTGAGTAGAATTGCTTGTATTTGAGGTAGAAGCTCAACATGAACTCAAGCAACTTGACGCTTTCCTTGTACTTTTTCTGCATAAGGTAGCAGAAGCCAGCGTAGTAGAACAAGCTGATGAGGCAAGGGAAGGACTTGGTGTAAATATGGAGTCTCTTAAAATCAATTGGCTCGATTGCTTTAAGAGCGGCGGCGTAGTCGCCGACGAGGGTGTGTAATCTGAGCAAGCACACCATACTGTAGTGGCCCAAGTAGAACAAAATGTTTGGAACGGTCTGTTGGTCAGCGAGCACGTTCTTTCCAGGCTGAAGGATCTTACTCTTTTCAACGAAAGTAGTAAGGGTGGTGGCAACAGCATCGAATGTCCAAATTTCATCAATATTTTCGAGGTAGTATTGGTAGGAAGGATCAGTCTCGTCCTTTATTTTAGCTCTGAACTGGCAGAAGTTTTGGAATTGGTAAAGGAACTCGTCCAACATATCCCAAATCCATTGATTTGGAAGAGCGATGTTTTCTTTTGTTTCAGATAACTGTTTGAAAAAATCCATGTAGTTTTTGAATGTATTGATTCTAACTTCGGGAGCGAGGTTGGTATGGAGTCTTGAGTAGGCATGACGGAAGGTCAGCTCATTGTAGAGGAAGAAAGTATCGACATCGACTTCGAAATTCTCGTCTTCTTCAATCTCTTCGACTGAAGGCCACATGCTTGTTTTGAATTGAGTGTCAGATATCTTATTAAACTTTCTGTCGTATAGAATAAGCAACTCGTCGGTTTTTCCTTGTTGCAGGGCTCTTTGGAGCTCCTTGATAAATTTGCGCGCATGATCAATTGGAGCGCCTGTAGTGTAGTTTTCTTCAGTATCTTGAGCAATGTGGAAGTTTGGGAGATCCTCTACATTGATCACAAGCTCAGTTTCTTCGCTTGGCAACCAGTTAATGTTCATTTTTTTCTGGTTTGACTTTATTGTCCTTATTAAGGATTTTGGGATTTAGAATAGCTAAAATCAGAAAACAGATACAAGTCTTGCAAAAAAATTAAATCGCTATTAGTACTTTCTTTGACGCATCATAATTAAGGCTAATTTCAGATATTTCAAGATAATTTTGGATGCTGACTAGCTAGTTATGGTAGACACACTATAGAAATGACCAATTCTTTGAGATTCTTCTATTACAAGAATATTGCTATTTTAGGCAAATGATGATGGCAGAATAGGGAGATGAGAGAAAGTTATTTTAGACATAGGGGGAATTTGTTTTAATCTAATTGTTTTTGGCCAACCTAAAATAGTGATGTCCCTAACTAATGTCTAGATTGTATGACAAATGTTTAGCAGGCACATCATAAAATAGAAATATGAATAATGATATTTATATCTATGCACTCTTGGATCTTTGCAATTCGGCGGCGTTCTTGGCTCTTGAAACTATTTTGAGAATTTCTTCGAAGAAAAAGACTGGGAAGGAGAATGCCAAGGCGAGGATCCAGTCATTCTTATTCAAAGCTGCAGTTCCGAAAATTCTCTGAAGGAATGGAATGTAGAGAATAGCGCAGTGAAGCAGGACAGAGAGAGTGCAAGCAACCAAGAGAAGTGGATTGGCCCAGAATCCAATTTGGAGAAGTGAGGAGTCCTCACTCAATGCGTTGATGGCGTTGAACATTTCAATCACGACAAGGACCGTAAGAGAAAGAGTGGATGCCTTGGTCTTTGCCCAGGTGAAGTAGCCGCAAGGATTCTTTGAGAAGTCAAAGTTATCGAAATTGGCAACCTTGAATCCTTCCCAGTGGGAGCATTCAGACCAGTTAGCAAGTTGGTTGAATGAGACCAATGAGTGACCATCACCAGCCCAATCATAGGCAGTGTACCAATAAATGAAGATACCAACGGTAGCCAAACCAACATAGCTTCCAATAACCAAGTATCTCGTGAAAACCCATCCGGTAACAATTGGTTCGTCGCTAAGTAAAAAAAAAAAGAAATTGAGAAAACATGAGACAAGAATGTAAATTACTGTTTTCTTGGTGGTTTCTTCATGATGTGAGGGTCAGGTGGGTTGAAGCTGAGGGCAGTGGCAGGTAGACCATCAGTGACAAGGTTAACCCAAAGAAGTTGAATGGAATTGAATCCATCAGGAATACCGAGGAGGGAAGATAAGAAGATACTGACGACCTCTCCGATGTTAGAAGAAATCATGTATCGAATGAAGCCCTAATTATAATTAGGAGAAGTGTAAGAGAGCTATATCAGATTATAGAAAAGTGTACCTTCATGTTTGCATAGATGGCTCTTCCTTCTTCGACGGCTTTGACAATAGTTGAGAAATTATCGTCGGCAAGGACCATTTGGGAGGCTTCCTTAGCGACTTCGGTTCCAGAAATACCCATAGCAATGCCGATGTCTGCTTGTTGAAGAGCAGGAGCATCGTTGACACCGTCACCAGTCATGGCAACAATTTGATTCTACGTATTTTCAAATATCAGGTTAGTTCAGAATTAGCTAATTTACGAGGCCTGAGAGCAATTTGACCAAAGCTCTTTTATGTTTAGGTTCGGTTCTGGCGAAAATAAGTCCGCCAATTGATGAAACAGCGTCACTGAGGATCTTTTTCTGCTTTTCTTCGCCTAATTTGTCGAACTCAGCTCCAGTGAAGCTCTTGGTTTCGAATTCTTCTTCATTAAGAATGCCAATTTCCTTGCCAATAGCTTGGGCGGTTTCTTTGATGTCACCAGTGATCATGATGACGCTGATACCAGCTCTCTTGCAAGCTTCAATTGATTTTTTAACCTATTTGAGTGGCGTAAGAACTTAGTAATTACAGAAATTATTACATCAGGTCTAGGAGGATCTTGGATGGCAACAACACCGATCAAAATTGGCTCGGCTTCGAGTTTGGCATACTGATCAAAGTCTTCAAGAAGCTTGTGAGCTTTATGGTGATGACCATCGTAGTCGTTGAGAACTCCGCAGTCTTTCTTAAGGCAGATGGCGAGTGTTCTGTATCCTTTCTTGGCCATGTTATTGACTTTCAATGCGATTTGCTTTCTGTCATCTTCAGTAAGTGGTTTCTCGTTTCCGTCAGAGAGGATCACGCTCTTAGCAGATTTAAGCAAATAATCTGGAGCGCCCTTGATGAACATGACATTTTTGTTTGTTTTCAAATCCTTGGCAACAACACTCATTGATTTTCTGTCTCTAGTGAACTCCAAGACAGCGAGTTTTTGATATTTTTTGGCGAGCTGAAGACCATACTTTTCGACAACGTCGCTGCTAATATCTTCGTCGTATTTTCCGATCTTCTCAACCAAGACTTTGAGTGCTGCTTCAGTTGGGAGACCTGTTCGGATAACTCTGTTTTTCTCTCTAATGAGCTTTGAATCATTGTTCAAGTACATTGACTCGAGGAAAGTTGAAAGGTTCTGGTACTTTTTGAGATCTCCTTTAGAAAGGCCTTTAACTTCACCAACAGGATCGTAGTTAATTCCTTCGACCTCTGAATGGATGAACTCTGCTGTGGACTTTCCAAAAACAAAGAATTCTCGGACAGCCATTTCGTTGGTGGTCAAGGTACCGGTCTTATCAGAGCAGATAACGGTGGTACAGCCGAGAGTCTGGACGGCAGGGAGCTTACGGATGATAGCGTTCTCTTTAGCCATTCTTCGAGTACCGAGTGCAAGACAAGTGGTAATGACAGCTGGAAGACCTTCTGGGATAGCAGCAACAGCAAGAGCGACTGCGACCTTGAAGTAGTAGAGGCAGCCCAAGAAAAATCCACCGTGAATAGGATCAGAGAAGTTTTGGAAGTTAATGACCCAGACAATGATGCAAATCACACCGATGCATTTAGCGAGGATGTTTCCGAACTCATCCAATCGCTTCTTGAGTGGTGAGTCGTCTTCGGCTTTCTCTTGCTTGGCTTCATCGACCTCTTTCTTAACGTTACCGATCTCAGTTGACATGCCTGTGGCGAAAACAACTCCGATAGCGGTACCAGTTGCAACGAGAGTGGCAGAGTAGAGGATGTTAAGCTTTTCAGTGATGACTGCATCAGCTTTCTTGATCACTTCAGGGTATTTGCTCACTGGTTGAGATTCTCCAGTAAGAGCAGATTGCTCAACTTTGAGAGAAGTAGTCTTGATTTCGAGGAGTCTCATATCAGCTGGGACTTTATCACCTTGAGCGACCTACATAAAACAGAAAGTTCTGGAAAACTGATGTGAGAGATGAGCTTTACCTGAACAATATCTCCAGGAACGACGTCCTTGGATTTGATTGGAGCCCAGTTTCCGTCTCTCAAAACGAGAGCATCTATGGATTGAAGTTCTTTCAAAGCATCCAAGGCTTTTTCTGCGTTGTAATCTTGATAGATACCGACGACGGCGTTAAGGATCAAGATGGCAAAGATAACTGCAGGTTCAACCCAAGCTGGAACGGAATGCTCTTCTTTCTCCTCTATTTCGTGTTAAACAGTGAGCTAAAATGTGTTGAATAAGAGCAATGAATACCAAATTGTGACACAATGAAAGAGATGATTGCAGCAAGGAGAAGAAGTCGGACGAGGAGATCCTCGAACTGTTCTTTAATCTTTTCCCAGATGCTTTCAGGCTCTTCTTTGTCAAGTTCGTTAGGCCCGTATTTCTCAAGTCTTGCTTTGGCTTCTTGGGAAGAGAGGCCTTTGTTTTGATCGGTATTAAGTTCCTTCAGAACTCGGGCTTCATCCATAGTGTGGTATGGAGGAAGCTCGACCTTTTGTGGCTTTGATTCTTCAACTTTCTGTGACATATTTGTTCTAAACAAATATTTCTTTGCGAAAATCTAATATTGCTGTATTTATTTGAGGACAGATTTATCAGTAAATGATACAGTTCTTTTTAGAAAAGATTTATGGTTGAGTAGTAGCTGAAAATACCCTAAAATTTAGACGAATACGGACACGTGCATTAATTTAGCTCAGGCTGAGTTTGTTGAAACGAGGTCAATAAAATGTTTCTCAATTAAACGCTTGTCGCCATGGCCCTTTTATCGATGGAAATCGAAAAATTAAACACTTCGATTGGAAATGAAAGATGTAGAAAATATAGAAAATTATGTGGTAGACACCTGTCTACGTCGACAAGTTGTGCTTTTGGGACAAAGGCATTTGAATTTAGCAGAAACGTATAGCTCTATTTAAATAGAAATTTATCTGCGTTTGACGGAAAATATCTTAAATAAATGAATCTACTCACTCCTGAAAACTAAATTATGATTATAAACGAACGAATGTGTTAGATGAATCGATAAGATGGATTGCGCGGTCCAGTAAAAACTAGAGACAACGATAAGCTAAGTTAGAGGTTTGAAGACTCCATTTTTTTTTGCTACTATCTATGGTTTTTCAAGAAAAATCTGAATTTACCAATTTCTTTGCATCGTAGCTGAATTCTTTGGTATAGCAAAGAGTAGTAGTAGAGGTGCGTGACCTCTGCTGATCTGAGACATTATTAATTTAGAGAGAAGTAGAAAAACCGTAGTTAACACGAATTGGAGAGTTATAATTCTGTATTTAAGACTCAGTAAGCTCTCCTGAGGTGATTTTCACAGGAAACCTGTCTATAAATCAACTCAGCCAGGAAATACAATTATGTTGTTTCGAGATTACCCGACAGTTTGTTAGTAGATTAAAAATACCACTATAAATAAAATCAGACAGTATCTACACGTAGTTTAAAGTGAGTTTTTGCCTTAAAATTACTTGCTTAATTAAACGACACAAAAAAAGAGGATAACCAAAATATCGCGCTATGATCAAGAGAAATCTGAATAAAACAAGTGATCGCGATTGTTTTCGTTTCTGACACTTCGGCATTCAGGGCTATTATTCAGAATTTTTTCTTCAAAATTGTAACAACAGACAGCAATTAAATCGAGAAAGGAAATTATCAATGTTAACTTCAAACCCGATCCTATTGAAAAAGTGGGGTATACAGTGAAAATATCCAAATGCTATTTGTAACATTGTCCTAGCTCAGCAAAGCGGCTGCTTTTCGAATGAAAACTCGATATTATCGTTCTTCGAAGCTTAATTCCAAGAAAAAATTGTTCCTTATGCCTTTAACCCAGAAAAACTGCTCCAATCTTGAGACTGGAATTTAATACCCAAATCTTCGGGTGCTGCTTCTTGTCTGTCTTTGGGTTGCTATCTTTTCCAAACAATCGAAACATTGCCAAGATCCTTCAGGTTGAGCCTAGTTAAAAATTCAAATCATGAAAAGCTCAATAAAAAACTTTAGATACCTTCAAGCCCAGGTCTTGGAGACGATATCTTTTATTACACATTTGGCATTTCACGAAATTAGGATCAAAAGGTTCTTCGACGACTTTCTGTGGCTTTGAATCAAAATACTCTTCATCGTCGTCATCCTAATCATTAGTTTACTAAGCAAGCGTAAGAATTGGACAGGCTACGTCGTCTCTAATAATCATTTTTGCTCTATTTATATTCCTTCCTGACCTGCGAACTCCTTCTGGTACAACGCCCGCAAGTTCGTTAAGCTTTTCTTGCTTTGAACGAGTGTTTGCATTAGAGCTCATATATTTATATTCAGGTCTTTCTGTCCCTCCTGAGGGTCCCGATTCTTTCCTTCTCGTCGGAGCTAAATATTTGGATTTTGATTTTATCAAAGTCTTTGTTTTTTCTCCATCTCGTAGCTCTCGAGCTTGGGAACGTGTGAATCTAAACTGATCAATTTCATCAAGGTTAATTTGTGGGTCATTTTTGGGTTCATTTTTAGGAGCAGCGTTCATCAATGACGAGTGTTTTTGCTCTTTAGCTTTTTCCGTTGGGTTGAAATATTGTTTCAGCTTCTTAGTTGTGTATTTGGTAACGATATCACAGAAAATGACTGCCGAGAAATACACCGCCGATAAATTATCTGCGCTTGCTGTGAAAGTGATCCAGCAGCGTTTTAATCTCTCATTATTCAGACTCCAAAGTCGGACTAGAAATAATTCGTGAGACAATTTTAAAGAAAAAAGAAACTATACTTGGTATTCTCTTGATTCTATAGAGATTTTCGTCGAATTCGTCCAAGGTGGGTTCAGCTTTGGTTTTGGCTTCCTCTGGTTTTGTTTCATCCTTCTGAGAGTCATCCTTCTTCTTCACTTCGCTGTCAAAATAGAATTCCTCATCATCGTCCTCTTCCTGCCTGCTCTTATCTTCATCCTGTTTCAAGCCGTTAGCTTTGGCCTCTTCTTCCTCCTCGATGATATCGTCATAATTTGCTTTTTTCTTCAGTGCTTCACATTTCTGCCATTCTTCGTTGACGCGTATAAGGACAGCAGCTAGCTCTTGAGGTTTTTCAGCTTTCTCTAATTGATCCATCTATGTGAGTTGATTAGTTCATCCAAATTACAAAAAGAAAAAAAAGTTACGATTTCATCTTTGATTGATTGCTTTGCCCATCGACTCCCCCATTTGCCCAAGTAATCAGATAAAGATTTTTCTGCATTTTTGATTCGATCTTTGATTCTGGGAAGACTGAAATTTTTGTAGTTCTTGTATGAATTCTCATCAGAATCTTTCTTGTAATTTTGCTTCTGACGAGAGCGTGTTGTTCTCACAGCTGGATCTTCGTTGGCAGAGACTTCGTATTCAATGACTTTGGCAAACCAGTAATCTAAGCTATCTTTATTTGTGAGGAGAGAGGAAGCTAGCGTCTCTTCAGGTTTCTTGGCGTGATGATGGTGATGCTCTTTATGCTCTCCGTTTTGCTCTGCCCTCGTTTCATCTTTGAATTTTATGGGGATATCTTCATCGATGTCATCAAGTGTTCTATCCATTATAAATTAAACTCTTCTCTTAATGGAAATGTTACTCAGGCTCTTTCTGCTCCAGCTCAATCAATCTGCTTTTGATGAGGCCTTGTAAATTATCAATAAGGTTCTTCTCTCTGATGCCTTTCGGATTTAGCGATTTGAGTAGCACATCAAGTTCTTCCTAAATGTTTTTATGAATAGTATATTGTAAGTCGAGCGGAAGATGTGTCAATAAGTACTTGCTTGTCATAATAGAGCCATGTTTCTTCGCCATCAGGGTTCACAGATTGGTATTTAACATATATACGATGAGGTTCACAATAAAATAGCTAGCAAAGCTCTGTTATTCTAAAGTTTTAAGATGTAATGAAGTTACCCAGTATTCTGACTTGTTTGAGTCTAAACCGATCAAAGTCGCTGTCTGAACGGGATTCACGAGGTCTGTTGTGATTTTATGAAGTCGCGATTTCTTTTTTTGTATGGCACTGTCGAGTTTTTGGACCGCTGCAACGAGCTATTCCGCAATTGTATTTAATGTCTGAGTTCCAACTAGGATGATGATACCTTCTGATGCTCTCGTTTATCCCCTTCGATATCTTTGGATTTTCTTGCAAGTTCAACCCTTGAGGTAGAAGGCCTCTTTGATTCTTCTTTGGCAATGGCTGTTTCTAACTCTTTAGCTTTTGCTCTTGTTTCACGAAGTTCAGCCTCGTCTTTCTTACTAAATGACGGTTGAATTTGTTTATACTTTCGGTTCATAACTGGTATTAGCGTTTACATCTCATCAATAAGTTCATTCTTCTCACGGACTAAACCGTTAACTTCGTCCATTCTTTTATGCATAAAATCTCTGAAGAGCTCAGTGTCATAGAGCAATTCGATAAGATCAATCAAAACCTGTTGTTTCAAGTTAAAAAAACCCCGGCTTATCAAAAAAAGTCATTTACTTTAACTTTTATTTTGTAATCGAGGGCGTTGTAGTTCGCTGCTGTGTGTTGTGCTAAAATCTCCACATTCTTTTGGCTCGTTGCTGAAAGAACGTTCTGTGCTTGTGGCGTACGGAACAAGTTTCGCACAAACTCTGTCCAAATGCCCGTCATCTCATCTCCATTCAATTCATCGAGAATATAGTTCTTCGCGAGCACAAAAAACGGAAAGTCAATTTCATCCTTCTGTGTGTCAAATCTATTTTTTGTTCGAATTTCCTTGAGGAACAGGCTCGCTATGCCTTGATGCATATCTTGAAGCAGAAGCATATACTGAGGTCCTTTGTATTGCTTTAATATATTTCGTATTAGCCCAGTGTTACATTTAAAGCCTTACCAAAGCGGCGTAAATTTCTTCTTTTTCAATATCTTCAAATTTGAAAAGGTCTGAATAGTTATAGAAGAAGTTCCAGATCTGCAGGACATCACCAAAAAGCTTTGGAGGTATGATTCCTTTCTTTGCTTGCGGTTTCTAGATTTTCAAAGAGTCCAATTAGCCATGTCGTCCCATCAAAATTAAATGACAAATTAAAGTCGCAATAAAATATATTGTCAGAGCGCAAGAAACTAGCTGATAGATACAAAAGATCAACCAAGAACAGTTCAGAAAAAAACGCCGCTGATATGACATCATATACATCGACTTTAATAGTGACGGTTGATGCTTTTCTGGCGATTTCTGATAAGATTTATCAAGAAATTGTTTTGAAAAAAACAGGTGTGTGAAAAAGTATTGAATAGGAATGCATAGAGTGAACTTACCGCAATTTTTGTACCGGTCTCGAATATTTGTGCAAATACGACAAGCAAGCGATCCTCGATTGGGAATTTTACTTTTCCTTTCTGCATATATTGAGGACTAAATGGCAAGACGTAATTTGAGCAGGAAAACAAGAAGGGATCCATTACTATTTCCTTGCAAACTCCTGGAATTTTTTTTCAGTTTCATCTTTATACTTCTTGGACGTTTTTGTGGTTTTTTTATTAGCTCCTCCAAGGTTTTCGAGTTTAAGTTGGGTTTGCAATTTTTCTGCTTTATCTTTTTTCGACTTCTTTTTCTTTTTGCTGTCGCTTCTGCCTTTAGGCCTATGGACAAGTGATGAATAAATTTACCAAAAAAAGTGTAAATTAGAAGGAAAAAGTAATTTATATTAATCTGTGAGTTCGAGATAAATCGTTAAATCGATTAATCGATTATACACGCACTGAGAGCTACCGCCACGAATAAGGGAAGGAGATGTGCGTTCTCAAAAACACATTCAATAAAAAAAGGCCGCAGGTTAAAATATAACCCGCGAAGGCTTTAAGGACACATAAAAAGAAGCTCACCCGCATTTTTCGCAGTTCCATGTTCCTTTTGGGACATCTTCCAATTTGGGAGTTACGCACTCGAGGTGATATGATCTTGGGCAAGAAGAACATGTTATCATATTCCCTTTGCCTTTCTTGCATTTGGAGCAACGTTGATTATTATCGAATCCTTCACGATTCGGTTTCTTTGAGCTTGAAGCTTCTCGGCTTTTTTTCCGGTCTCTTTTGTCATGAGTTTCTCCTTTTTCGTCTAATGTGTGTAAAATAGCGATTATTATGCGCTCGATGGATTTGTCAATTGTTCGTCTCACCTGCGTTACGCTCGTTACGGTCCTTATGTTTTTTGGATCCTTCCTTCTTGGACTTAGAACCTCCCTCTTTGGTGCCTTTCCCAGTTTATTTGTCATTTTCGTTTTTATGGGTTTGATTTTTATTACCTGCTACTTCAGAAAGTTTCACTTTCTTGTACATTGGGGGCTCAGTAGCGGAGTTTTCTGTGGCTCCATCATTCTTGCCGTTTTGATAGCTCTCAACATCCATATTTTGCGAGTCGGGCTTTGAATCTTCTGCGGGATTCATTTTATTTGTGAAATAAATATTTAGTGTAAAAATTTTGAAATGTTTTTCAAGGAAGAATGTCATTATCTAAAATGAGAAATAAAGAGCTTATCTCATACTATAGCTCTTTAAAACCAGAGCATGGAATGAATTTTAGCTGAAAGCATCAAAAATTTGGAAAGGGAAACAAATTGGAGTCCTCTATATTAATTAATTAACCGCTGAATAATTTCAGACAAATAGGTGAAGTAATAGCATTAATTTTCACGAGGCACTTTGCTACATTAATCGGAAGGCGTCTTCATGTTTCTGCTTCGCTCAATGGTATACTATAAAAATCTTAGGCCTAAATAGTCAATAGTTTAGTCTAGAAGTCGAAAAGATTTTAAGATGTTAAATTTCAGGAGCACATTTGGAATTCAAAAATTTGTGTGAAATTGCTGTGTAGCATGTATCAGTTCTCTCAGCTGTAAATTGAAATGATGAAAATAGCACTATCTTTATGACCTTTACTTAATACAAGTCTCGGGTCTTAAAGCATACCCGTGGAGTATTGAAAAAATGAATTATAAAAACACTGAGAAATCAGGGGGAAACAAATCAAAGATAAATAAATACTCAGCTAGATCTATTCAGTGTCTTTCACCTTTGTGCACCAAATGAGAGAATGATTTTAAATCTATCGAGAAGAAATAATTAATGGAAAATCTCCCTGTCGTTGTTTACCCTTTCATTGTAATGGAAATACATTGTTAATAATTCGCTTAGATTTTTGAAGAGCTCCACAAATTGTTAAAGTCTAATAGTCATATTTTGAATTGCCAATTAATTGAGCTCAATACTGAACTTCTTTCGTTCTTAAGATGAGATATTTCTCTATTAACTCCGACTACCAAGAAACAACTACGATAGCAAACTATTAATGAGCTCTAAATAAAACTAATTTTACTTCGCCTACTCTAAAGCTTTATTTTGATGTTTATTTGATCTCAATGAAGGTTTATGGCATATAGGAACAAACTCAGGACGCGAATCTTTTCTTACTTAGTTTTTCTTCTTTGTTATGTAATACAACGACGTATTTAAAGTTTTTCTAGAGGCTCAATACCGATCAAGTAGAAGGCTTGCTTCATAATTCTTCTGATTGCTTCACACAAGAGAATTCTTGTTGTTTGGTTTTCATCACCAACAATCCTATATTTGTTGTAGCCTTCAGCGACCTTGGTTGCGATATCATACAAAAGATCAGTGATTTTGTGAAGTGCGAGCTCGTCAACAGCCATTTCAATGGTCTCAGGGAATCTCAGAATGCAGGTAGCAAGGACAGCTTCGTGCTCATGGGTAATCTTGAATCCAGTCTCATTGATGGCTTTTTCAATGTCTTTCTCAGTCATGCCAGATTTTCTGATGATAGAGCAGAGTCTGGCATAAGCATAGAGCAAGTAGACGGCAGTGTTGCCCTTTGGATCAAGCATTTGGTCGTAGTTGAATTTGTAGTTGGAGATTCTATTTTGTCTGAGGTCGTAATATTTAATAGCTGCCATTCCGATCTTTTCAGCTGCTTCATCAACTTCTTTCTCTTCAATGTTAGTGGTGCCGCCTTCCTTGTGCTCTTCAATTCTTTGCATAATCTGTTTCTTTGCTCTGTCCTTTGCTTCGTCGAGTAAAGACATGAGCTTCACAGTGTCACCTTCACTGGTCTTGAATTTACCTCCATCAGCTCTAAGAACGAATCCGAAACCCATATGCTCAGCGACAATAGGCTTTTTGAGCCATCCAGCCATTTCAGCAGCTTTGAAGATGAGCTCGAAGTGAGGGTATTGACCAGCATCAGTAATGTAGATCAATCTCTCAGCCTTAAGTTCCTGGATTCTGTAGCGGATAGCAGCCAAATCAGTAGAGTCATAGTTGTAGCCTCCGTCCTTTTTAACAGCGATCAAAGGTTGTTGCTTGCCAGGAATAAAAATGCATTTCGCTCCTTGATCCAGCTTGACAAGTCCCTTCTCTTCAAGCTCCTTAACAACGTCAGGGATCAGTGGATTGTAGAACGATTCGCCGCATTCCTCGACTGTGATGTCAAGTCTCTTGTAAATCTTCTGGAACTCTTGGCGGGAAAGATCGCAGCAAATTTTCCAGGCTTTAAGGGACTCTTCATTTCCACTTTGCAAGGAGACAACGTTCAATTGTGCTCTCTTCTTGAAAGCCTCGTCTCCTTCGAATTTCTTCTTGGCAGCAACATAAAAAGACTCCAAATCAGAGAGCTGTGGTTGCTTCTCCATGAAGTCAGGGAAGACGTCTTGCATGTGAGCAATCAACATTCCGAATTGAGTTCCCCAATCACCGATATGGTTGATTCTTTTGACATCATGGCCAAGGAATTCCAGGATTCTGCAGATAGATTCACCAATAATAGTAGATCTGAGATGTCCAACGTGCATTTCCTTAGCAATATTAGGTGAGGAGAAGTCAACTGCAGCGACAGAAGGTTTCTCAGCTCTAAAGCGGATTCCTTCTTTAAGCAGGGAAGTGATTTCTGACTCAAGGAACTTTTGAGAAACTTGAGCGACTAAAAATCCTTTATCGTTGATTTGGACCTTTTCAATCACGTCATTTGGAACGAGACTTTTGATCACTTCTTTCGCGAGCTCTTCGGCATTTGCAAAACCAAATGAATTTTGAGTTTTCTTGTATGAATGGAAGAGTTTCGTCGCGGTTGGGATCTGGTAGTCAGCGCCGGGGATGTTGGTTACTGGGAGGACGACAGCTTCATCTGTAATGTTGAAACGCTTCTGAATCGTCTCGGTGAAAATTTTCTTCACCTGCTTTTGGATGTTTTTGAGAGTTGCTTTCTGGAGAGGCTCAACCATGTTTAGTAAATATTTAGAATTTATTTTAGTTTTTTCAAATTTTCCAATTTACCTTTTTGGGTTTAAGCCAATGAGATTTGTTATTTGAATCATATTAGACTCTGGTCAGTATTAGAATTTCAACGCATATTGTTTCAACGAACCAAAGAATTAGCTTCTATCTCACTGGAAAAACCTTTCTATCTGCCTCTGTAGTGCAATTCTATGTTCTCATCAACAACAGGATACCTCGTTTATGGCTAAACTTTTGTTGTTTTACTAGCTTTATCCATCTAAAGTACAATGTTCCATCAATTTTTATCGTCTTAAAGCAAGAAGCGAGATGATAATTTTGTATCATTTGACCAAATACAACATCTATCTAATATGGTTCTCCAGCAAAATAATAATCTGAAAATTTGGAAACACTTTCAATCTGAAATAATACAAGTCAAATTCAATTAGAAAATGGTTCAAGATAAGTTTTTTGTAGGCAACAGATCAGAAATAATTAACTAATAAAGTAAAGTTAAATTTAGGTGTTTTCCCAGCCATTATGAGTGAACCATCCCGCAATTCACCAAGAATTAATCAAGACGAAGTGACAATTGCATCTTACAGACAGCAATTGATACAGGCTGATGGGGGAAAAAACAAATTTGAGGTCGGGAATCCCAAACCATTCCAGAGTTTAGCTTCCGTTGAACCAAATTCTGAAAAAATGGGACTTCTTTTGACGTTCCTTTCAGCATTCTTCATCACATTGATGACCCTAATCGTCAAAATTCTTGATGACATCAATCCTATGCAAGTACTGTTTTTGAGATCATTCCCTATCGGCGTGGCGGCGACAGCCTATCTCTACTACACAAAAAAGCAAGACCAAATAAGGGAAGCCTGTAATCAGCGGATGATTGCTGTAGGGTTGACGGGATTCTCCTCTTCACTGTTCTACTTTGTTTCGCTTGGATCGTTGAGTCTCTCAGAAGCAATCATCATTATGTTTTCCAGTGCAATATTCAATGGAATTTTGGCCAAAATTTTTCTGGGGGAGCCTTACGAATACATCGAGAAAGTCACTGGAGCCACATGCTTTTTAGGAGTCATCCTCATCGTGAGGCCTCCGTTCTTATTCAAAGATGAGGGAGCTGTTGTGTACAACAAAGATAGTAGCACAATCTACTATTACGCAGGACATTTTGTTGCCGCACTTGTTTGCACCTTTTCGGCATTTTTGGTTTCTTCATGCCAGGTGCTAATACGAAGCACAAAGACAAAATGGCATCCTTTGCTTCCAGGAATATATATTAATGCTATCACATTTATAGTCTTAGCAGTGTATTATATGCTCTTCGGAAGTCTACAGAAAATGAGCTTCGTTCAAGTAGTCGGTGTGCTGCTGGTGGCCGCCGCCAATTTAGCAGCTAATGCTTGCACAACCAAAGCCTTGCAGATTTTGAAGCCAGCAGTAGTGGGAATCATAAAATATTCAGAAATGGTCTTTACCATTCTGTTTGATTTGGTCTTTCTTGGCGTAATACCAAAATTTTACACCATAATAGGTGCAGCTCTTCTTGTTGGGAGCTGTATCATACTGATACGAAGCAAAAAATAAGGGAAGAATGTTTGATAGAATTTAATGAAAATTTCTATATCTGGTTTGAGGACTTGTTCTTAGTAGATCATCTATACCCTAGTTTAGCGAGTGAGCTCACAGCAACTCTTGCAACGCCTTAAAAAAACATTGGTACTTAGTAAATGCCCACCGATTAATAAAATGTACCCATTGACATCCACTTACTCGAGCTTATTGAGGAAGGTCAAAAATACAACTCAAATCTCGTATTTTATCCTAGAGAGAGAAGTGATAACATTGCTTGTTAAGGAAGCTGTGATCAGAGGAACAATAAAGTGGGTGCTAAAATTGAATCTCGCCCAAACTCTTAACGCTTCACAATTTGAAGCGTTTTTTTTTTCTCTCTCTCAATAAAACTTCCTAACTAACTCATTAAACACTAAACACTCATTTTTAAAATCCTGACTAGAAAGAGAGTTTCATCAGAATTATCAGTAGTTGTTAGCAGTATTGTGACCGACAGCATTTTATTGGTAGTACAACACTTGTTCTTCTTCTTTGGAGTGAGGAGGAAAAATTTACGCTGAATTATGGTCGGGAAATTAAAAGAAAACCAGTTTTATTTCTTGGTCTTACCTTAGACGAGTCAGTAAAGTTTAATTCGAAGGTAACAAATTGGAAGCTTTTTTAAACATTAATTTCAATTATTTAGAGGAGGCCAAGTTTGTAATTATAAAATATAGTTACAATGAATGACCCTTTTGCTTCTGAAGACATAAGTTCTCAAATTTCCCAACCCAATCTTTATAAAATGAGCGAAATTCAGCTATTTGAAATCTATCAAATGAGTATCGATCAATCACTGAGTGAATCACCGAGGTCAAAATATAATCGTCCTAAGTTTCATGCCGAAAATCTCTTTGTTGAAACGAAGAGATCTTCTACAATACTTCTGAGCTTGAGAGTGATGGACATCACTCAGCCGCCAAACTCTGGAACGCTCCTTTCTTCGAGCGAAAATGAAAAACAGAATCTCAGTTACCAAGCTTGCTACGAAAAAGCAGATGCTTTTCTAGATTCACAGTCCTTCATAATAGTGCTACCAGAAGCAGAAACAAAAGTGCGAAAGTATGTAAAGGTGGTAGCAGTCGCTCAGAGCCTCTCAGTTAAGTCAGAGACGGACTCTCCTCTTTACTGTGGAAGCCCATCTCTTCAAGGGATCTCAGGTTCAAGCTTGCTTGCACGTCGTGCAAACTCAAAGATGCAATCACCGCTATCATCGAAATCAGACAATACGGAGACCTGCTCAAGAAGTCTGAATTTACTTGCTCTTCCTCTAAAAATTTCGAGATTCGCAGAGAATGTTCAGAAAGAGAGTGAGATAGCTGTTGCTGCCAAAAAGAATGAAATAAACAGTCAGCTTAATGTTAAAATGCAAGAGCCTGATCTCGACAATAATGGTTCTCTTTACCTCTCGTGAGGACTTGTATTTAACAAAATGTTTACAATTCTTTGCTGAAAATTTCATTACTTTCAGCATTATGGCTTCAGAGAGAGACACACAGAGATTTTATCTCACATTTTTTTAACATTATAAAGTTGTTCATAAGTTTTCTTGAACGCACGAATATATTAAATGTATGAAGAATTTCTTTTCTATAAAATGTTTCTTGTTGTATGAGTTAACGTGGACGTTTTTTCTTTCTTTCTCTCATCTTTCTTTTATCTTTCTTTTACTAATGTTGATTTTTAACCCCTGATATCAATTAAAGGTTTTTTAACTCTAGATATATCGTCTATGAGTTGCTTAGATTAAAAAGTCGCATTCAATCTTATGTACAAACAAATTAAACGAAATCTAATAATGATTCGGTGGTTTTTGTTATTATGATCTGTAGAAAACGCGAACACACATCAGATTTAAATAATTTACTTCTTTTGTTTTCATTTTATTAATGAAATGCAGTTTTGACCTAAGTAATAAGTGAAAAGTTTATAAACATGATGATTATACCGGTAGTATGTTTATTAACTCTAAGTTGAGATTATGAGATATATTGTCATAAAATTGTTTTATTTTTCAGGCCATCTGGCTGACTAATTTAGGTAGGTTAGACTTAAGAGTGAGGAGATAGTGTTGGTTAAAGGATGTCATAAGAATCTTCTTCCTTCGAAGGATTCTCCTTTCTATCTTCTGCTGACGAATGACTATGCTCGTTGTGACCTTGCTCTACATTGGTCTGGATTAGTTCAAAACTCTTGTTGCCGGTTTGCTCGTTATCTGACAGGTCCATGTCTGCTTCAGCTAAAATGTTTTCGTCGTTATCGGAGTCTGAAATGACCAAAAATTCGGATTCAAGTTTTTCACCCAAAGGGATTTCGGTGATTTTATTCTCTGATTTCTTACAATAACTCGCAGCTAAATCAACCTCAGGATTAGCGAAAGGTTGCTCTAATTCTTGTTTTTGTTCAACCATTTGAAAGTCTTGAATGGAGTCAGAATGTGGGATTGGGCTATTGCATCTGTGAGACTCCATAGTTGCCGTCACAGTTTCTTCTGCTGTGATACTTTGTGGTTGTGCTGGGTGAGTTTCTCTTTCAGGTTGGTTCTGATGCGCACGGTCGTTAACTGGAGCCAGACTGTTTAACTCAGCTGGATTCCTATCTTCCTTTTCTTGCATTGCTGCTACCATGTGTTGAGAATCGACTGAGCATGATTCTGTTGGATTTGGCGTTTTAATCGCATCGGAATTCTTAGAGTTCTTGAGAGGAGAAACCAGGCGATCTCCTTCACAAGAGAAAAATATCTCATCATCATCATGATCAGGATGGTCACCATCGGAGTCGTTATTGTCATTATCGAGAGAAATAGGGAAGGGATTCTCTTCTAATGTATTCAATTTCTCCTGAGCCCTAAGTGCCTGAGAAGAATCATTATTGCCGGTGAAACAGTGCAGCAACTTCAAACAAGAAAAATTATTTGTATTTTCTGAAGTTTTCCTCGAGTAACTAGCTTGAGTGGATTTTCTATCCATAGTTGTGTTGAATGATCTCTGATCAAAATTTTTCCATTCTGGTGCAAAATCACCTCTGTATTCATTTCGATAATAGCTATTTTGAGGTATCTGAGACGTCATCGAAGATTCTGTGGTTCTTACGAGGTAATCTGTCACGAGACTGCTTTTCCATCCACCAGAATTCCTTTTCCACACGCAATCAGAAAGAGATTCTAATCCAGTAGTGCTTGAAGTCACTCCATAAGGTAATCCAGGATTTGTTGGTAGGTTGCTGGTTCCTACAAACTCAGGTGACTGCAAGCGGAGTCGTCTCTCAGATTTCTTCATTCTTTTTCAAAATTTTATCTGCGATTAATATTATACTGTTTGAATTGATCAGATTCCATTAAGAATTAATACTTTGGAAACTTGCAAACGAAAAATTATACGTTAACTATTCTCAGTGTTTATCTTTTCAGCAAGTAAAGATTTTCTGATTTTCTAACCGTAGTATCTTGAGCTATTAACTAGAGTTGCTCCAAGATTCCATCTAATTTGTCACGTATCATAGAAGAAACTCGAACAAATGTAAGGGAGCCTACTAAATATGAGAATTTACTTAGTTACAGTCAGGCTGATACGGATATCTTATGCAGTAATTAAAATATGTATTCCACTTTTTTTTGTTGTTACGGAGGTTAATCTTATTGAAGAGTCATCAATTAGATGTGTTGAGTTTGATTTAGGGTTCTGAAGGACTAATAAAATATGTTGTTAACGAAAATACTGAGCGATGTGAAATACAAGATTTTTCCCTCTTATAAACAACATCATACAAAATCAAAGTTTTTTTGCACTACTCCTTTTTCACTAATTTTTGAGGTTTTGTCTCCAAACCTAATTCTTCTTCGTTTGCCTTCTTCTCTTCTTCCATCTCAACGTCCTGTTCTTTATATTCTTCCTGCTCATCGTCCACGTCATTCTCCTCATTCGACTCCCCTTCTTCAGCAGCATTTTCCTCCCCCTTTTTGTCAGATTTATCTATGATCTTCTTGTTAGTTGCTCTTCTTTTAGGTCCCCAGTTCTTTTCAGGATTCGGGAAGAACATAGGGACTTTCTTTTCTTTGTTTTTGGGGATCTTCACATCAAAATCTACATCATACTTAATCGGTCTGCTCAGGCAATAGTGAGCTAGTTCAGTGTCTTTAATCTTATGGAAATAATCCATATTATTCTTCTTGCAGTAATGAGTTCTCCATGATTTGATAAAATCCACAAAGACTTCAACGGGCGCGTTGCTCTTCCAGAGTCCTGGTGCAATGTAGCTTGGAGCAAGTTCAAATCCATGCTTTTTCATGAAGTAGTAAAGATGATTATTACTTGGTAGGGAAGTATGCAAAAATTTAGCGATTTTCTCGATGCTTACACTCAATGGATATTGCTCGAGATGTCCTTGCTGCATGATACCGTGGAGCATTGCAGAAATTCTTTTTTTGGTGCCCAATTCGAAAATCTGGTCAGGGGCGTTGATACGTTCTTGTAGTAATTTGACAAAATTGAGATCATTGATAGGATCAAACCAAAGTGGTCCGTTGAGTGTGTAATTCTCTCCGGTGATTGGACATCGACTGAGGTCAAGCTTCATTTTATTGAAAGATGCTGCTCCCTTTTCACTTTTACTTGCTAGGTGATGAGTTAGGAAATACCCGCTCTCTGGACAATAATAGACATGACCATATTTCAACATCGACTTTCCACATTCTGTTTTAGAGATATGGACTCTCACGAAAACTCGCAGATAGTGCTCGCTTTGATAGCTTAGAACAGGCACAATATATCTCGAATATTTATTTGCGATGGCATTGATAGAGTAGAGAACGATTCTGATGGCAGATTCTTGGTGACAGGCCATACGTCCTCTGGCTACACCGTACATATAAAAGCATTTATGATAGTCAGGACCACTCAATACTTTCATATCGGTGCATGTGACGCAAAGCAAGCCTCCTTCTGTAACAGCTTGAACTGCAGTGTCAAGAAATGGAACAGCGGTTCCATAAGGATCAAGGTCAATGACATCATATTTGACTGGAGTTGGATGTCCAGCCAAAATAGTGTCCTTAGATTTGTACATGAGATCATTCGCATCTTCTTGATGCTGCACAACTTTGGATTGATCGAGCTCATTCAATTGAAAATTATCACGCATATGTTTCAGTGCTGCCTCACTGATATCATTGGAATGCATCTTATTGATAAGCTCGGGCTTTATTTCTTTCAGAAAACGGACGGTTCTTAATCCACTTGCTGCCAAGGCGTCAAGTATCTGAATTCCATTAAATGGTTTTTTCTGGTCCTCTGCTTCCTTTTTGAGAACTTCAGCGAAGGTTTGGATTACCAAAAGTGAAATGTCACGGTTGAATATCATAACAGGGTTGTAAAATGCTTCTTGTTCCTCAACTCTATTATTTCCCAAATCTGTTTCTGTCCTAGTATAGATTTTTGCCTTTCCTTCAATAATGACATCGGATTTCTCGTTTGCTTTCTTAGTTGTGGGCTCAGTTGAAGTTCCATTCTTCTCTGTGGTAATAGACAATGTGGGTTCGTTATTGCCGGTATCCATATTTATATGAAACGATTGTGTAATAGCTGGAATAAAGAGTTTAGACCGAACGCTTAAGACTTTAAGGAAAGATCCTTTGGATAATGTGATAAAAGAGCAAAGCTTTATCAAAGTTGGAAATCTTTATATACAATTTTATTTTCTTTGGCTATATAAGTCCGAAGCAGCAAATAAGGTACTCAATTCTTCCATCCGACACTATGTTGGAAAATAGTAGCATTTTCGATTTCATAAACGCCTGCAGTAAGCCTCAAATAACAGATGTATGAGTAGAGAAAAATGGATCAATGACAACCGAATGAACTGGCTCGATTTACCAACCAGAAAAAAATTGATGTTTTCAAAATTTGTTTTAAGTTTTTGGTTTAGACTCGAAAATGAATAAATTGATATCTGGTACTCTTCTCTTCAATGATCGATTATGAAACAACATAGCTTAGAGATCACCATCTCAAATTTACATTTCATAAACAAGTACCAACACAATTTTTTTTTTTTGGAGAGAACAAAGTAAGCTATCTAGCTACTACAAACCTCCTGAATTCTTAACGGTTTTTCTTCTTTTTCTTTGTGGCTGCCTTTGAGGTGCTAACTTCTTGATTGGCTGTGGACGGTCCTGTCTTGAAATTGGAAGTTGTTTCCTTGCCAGCTGCACCACCTTGAGGACCTCGCAGCAGTCCCTTCTTCTTGAGTAGCTTTTTATTTTTCGTCTTCTCATACTTTGGAAGCCAACGCTCAGGATCTGGCATTGGTCCTGGATTTGCAGGGTCGAAGTTTTTAGGATATCTTGGTCTTCTCTTTCTCTTCTTGATCTTCTTAGATTTATCGTTCAGCTCACTCTTCTTATGCTCCTCGACGAACTTCGAGGTCTTAGCAGGCAAATAGTCAGTCTCTAGTTTCTTTATTTCTTCAGGTTCCATAATGATGTCGACTGGTGGGATCTTATTGAGGAAGGCTTCAGCTTTCTTCAAATCGATAAAAGAAAACAGATAGGCGAGTCTTTCAAGAGCCTTCATATTATTAGAGTCGATCGCGTAAATCTTTTCATAGATAGCAATGGCTTTCTCGTAATTCTTAGTACGAATGTTCAATTCTGCTATCAAACTAAGCACCTTGGGGTTCTTTGACGAAACGAGAATGTCTTCAATGATGTCTTGGAAATCACCAATCAGATTAAGATTGTTTGAAATTGTTGTGATAATGAACGCATGCAATGGGTCACAATGTTTCATTTTGCTGTACTTTGTGTACAAAACTCTCAAATTTCCCATGAGAGATTTTTGTTGGTTAAAGATACGATTGATTTCCGCATTCATCAGGATTGTTGTCAGCAACGCTTTCGAATTAAGGTCGTAATTGTCTCCAAAGATTCCAAGCAGTTGGTTGTAAAGAACTTCAATTTCCTTGTATTTTTTCGTTCTGAAGAGCAAGAAGAACTTCGAAGCGATGAATTTCTCATTGGAGAAGTACTCTTCTTGGGAGTATTTGGATTCGATTTCATCAATGAGTTTGCTACTTTCATGATACTTGTTCCTCGTGATATAGAGGATAAGCTTGTTAACTTGGAAACTAAGGACTTGGGCACGTGAATATTTGCAACTTGGGGCTTTTTGAATAATCTCATCGAGTTTTCTCAACGAATCAGTGAAATCCTTCTGCTTGTCTCTATAGCAGACGAGATTGTTCTTCATCAATATCTTATATTGCTCGTCTATTCTCTGCTCGAGGCGAGATTGATAAACTTTGACGCGCTCTTCGGCCTCTTCTTCAGTATATTCATACTGTAAGCTGTTGATGTAGTCAAGCTGCAGCTGATATATCAACAAATCGTTGTCATTCTCGAGGGTTGCATCTTCAGAAGCTTCTGCTTCGATTACTTTCTTGAAAAAGTTCAACATTTTTCGAGAGGTTTGATAGTCGCTGCAGTGAGCATAGAGCAAACTCAGATTGAAATAGAATTCTCTAATAAGTTCTCCTTGGTTCTCTTTGAAATAGCCGTCAGCAAGCTTCAACACAGCGTCTGGCACTTTCTTACCCCAAAGGATAACAGAATTGACGAGGTTGACCATGATTTCTACGTTATCTTCGTTCAAGTCGGTGTTTGAAAGAATTTTGATATATATGTCGACAGATTCACCGTATTGGCCCGTTCGATATTTGATTTGAGCCTCCAACAACGAAAGAGCTTGCTTTAAATTGGGATCATCAATCTTCGAAGAGCCGCTTTTAATATATGAAAGACATTCCTCGTACTTTTGAGCTTTGTAGAGGTAGTAGCCGTAGGCGTATCGAAGAGTGTCGTTCTGGACAAACTTTCCGGACTTAAAGTAATCAGGCAACTGATCGAATTTGGATAGTTTCAGTAGAGCAATGATTTTGCATATCTTGGCATCTGCGTCTTCAGGATTGGCAGCGAGGAATTGGTCGGAGAGTTTCACGATGAGCTCGTCCTGATCATTTTTAATAGCGTCGGCAAGCTCTCTGTATGAGGGAGCCTTCACACCTGTACTATCTTTCTTATTCATTCTAATCTATGATTTAAGAAATTAAGATTTCTCTTTTTATCTCTTTTATCGATACACAACGTGGCAAAATTTTCCTTGAATCAAACTTTCTTGTTTTCTGAAGACAGTTGATAGGTGTGAAAAAATAAATTTTGTCATAATAATGAATTTGGAAGGCGATAGGGGATTTATTTTGAGTCTTCTTTGAGTTGAGAGAGCGCTGAATTAAATTGACATGATTTTTAACATTTTTTTTGGGTTATCTGTTCACTTAAAAAGTCGGTCAAATTGCTAATTTCTCATAGAGTATTATTATAATTCGTGGACTATTAATTTGATCATAATTGAGAATATATTTAACATTCCTATAAAGATAGCTTTCTGAGATGTAGTATATCTAATTGATTTCAAATGTTTGAAATCGAACGCGTGCTTAATTTGCACTTTTTTACAGATCAAGGCAAGCAGGCACAAAAACTTCACTGAAAGGGTTTGAACTAATTTTGATTTTGTTTTATTATCTGCGTACACCTATATGTGAGTTTCATTCTCAGAAATTATCGAGACAAAATAACACGTAAAAGCAGCATGATATTTTCAAATCACTCAATCTCAATAACCTTTTCAATAATGATGGATGAGACAATTTCTGATATTGCAAGGAAAGATGAAAGAGCTTGTCTCCTTTACACTTTAGTGCCAACAGTACATACAATTGGAATTGCCAACAGTTTATAGATTTTGGATAGAATTCGAGAGGCGGGGAGTTTGCAATTGGCAAACAAACCTAATAGGTCCAAAGAAGAGTCTTAGGATTTGTATGACTTGCTTTCTGCAGTTTTAATTATGCTCAACACAGTTTTATTGCAATAAATTTAAGTTAAACAATGGTTACCACTTGGAATAGAAATCTGCCTCCTGAAAATCAGGTTCAAGCCAGATATGATAATGGTAATAGCTCTAACTGCTTCGAAGATTCATATTCTAAAACTGTAAAAAGCACAATTTCATCGTCGGCAAGAGAATCCCATGATTTATAATCAAGGAGAACCCACTCGGCCACTCGAACAATCAAGCAAACCTTTTCTTCCTGATATACACAATCCAAGCTCATTTCCATATTCTGGTGCACTCTCGAATGACATTAGACCAAGATCAAAATCACCTTACCAAGGCCGCACCAGAAATCCATACGAATTCGATTATCAGCGTCAAAATTCATATCAGCAGCCAGAATTGAGAGGTGAAACATCCCCGATCTCTCGACCAAATGAACTGCATTATAATCAACCATGTAACAAAACATAACAATTATTATCTTCAAAATGCTCAAGAAAATTTTGTACATAAGTTTATGGAGGTGGCAGAAGCAGGACACCAATTGATGAGAGAGACCCACTCCGAATGTCTGGTCATTCGAGATATTTATCCAATCTCGACTCCCAAACCCCTATCAGAAGATCCGCTGAAGCGACTGGAAGATTCAGCAAATCCCCTATCGAAAGGGATGTCCTTGCAAGCACTGGTCCAAATCCCGAAGATCCTATTATGAAAAAAGTTTATGGACAATATCTTAAGGATCAAGTAATGCTCGTATCGGAGAATAAAAACGTATTTATTGTCGCAGATGAGAGTAAATGAAGGAAGAAAAGTAGAAGCAAGGCAGAAAAAAATTGAGGAAGATATAAAGTTTTTGAATGAGAAGAATTTCTTTGATAAATTCGGAAAGTG
>ENA-UOUE01000670-UOUE01000670.1-compost-metagenome-genome-assembly--contig:-NODE-670-length-26975-cov-15.545617_pt1 | contig 26975 bp, 25 predicted proteins | sample MGYA00238146_ERZ747223 | MGnify/ENA primary metagenome ERZ747223 (study PRJEB28781, sample SAMN06268865) | compost metagenome | isolation source: single cell | place: USA: California, Emeryville, Joint...
TTGCTCTTCAAGACAACAGTTTGGAGTCTTCTTTCCAAGAATCTGTTAATGGTGAGACCCAAGACGTAATCCAATTTATTTTCAGATTCATTCAAGACACCCATCTTATAAAGCTTCTTCATAAGGGCACTACCTTCGAAAACTCTTTTTGGGTCCTTCTCATCGAGGGTGAGGAGCTCTCTGGCAGTCTTTCTGATCTTTGCCAGAGTAAGTCTGACTCTCCAGACTTCTCTCTTGTTTTTCAAACCGTATTTACCGATGAGCTTCAACCTATGAGAGAAATACAATGTGAATGCCCATCCAATAATAGGGAGAAACTCCTACTCTTCATCGAGTCTTTCCTTTTCGAAAGGTCTTCTAGGGGTGTTGAATGTGGTGGAACCTATCCATCAGTCCATTAGCTTTAATCTACCATTGAGGAGCTTACGGTTGATGTAGTTTTTTCCCATGTGTTCGCCTTTTTAAGATTCTTAACTCTTATCAAAGAATTTTATATTTTATGTGTATCCGATTTTTTATTAAGCAAATCTCTTTGGCATTGTGATTTCCAGTGCGAAATCGCTAAATCAAAAGTGTTCAATTGAAAATGCAAATGGGCATTACACTCTACATTGAATGAAAGAATAATCATATATCAAGGCTAATCTTTCCTATGATGAAAGAGAAATTTCTATAGCATTATGCATTATATTAGAGGTATATATATTGATTAAAATAAATGCATTCATGTCCTACTCGGTTGTGATGTTTGCCAACGTGTCCTTGGGAACGTCCAGTTGTAGGAACTCTAACAGTATACTACAATCCTGGAAGCCTTTTTTGTTTAAGAGCGTCTGAAGGTAATGCGGAAGCGCGAATTTCCTGTATTGGATCAAAGCAGGATCGGTCTTTCGAGTCATCTGACTCAACGCCCCTCGGTTAGGTAGCTCGAGTGGCAGGCTTATCTCTTTCTTTTTGGCGTATTCTTTAAGCTAGAGCAGACAATGGTAAATGTCTCATAAGAAAAAGGAAAAAAACTACCTGAGCGTGCATTGCCGTAAAATCTGAATAGCGTTTGGATACCGCATAGATCTTGTCTCGTTGCAAGTCCTTGACTTGGAACTCATAGAACTAAGCGCGAAAATATCAAAATTATCAGCTACTAAATTTAATTCTCTTGATAGATTACTGTTGTAGGGTTTCCTTCTCTTTCATCGTTCCATGCTCCAACAATTTCAACTTTGTAGTGGTCGTATTCTCCCGTCCTTTTCCTGCGGATAGGCTGTTGGGGAGTTTGATGAGCAGTGTAGTCGGATATGATGGTTTCGCCTATGATCCTGAGAGTGGAGAAATGTGAGATAAATGAGTGAAATAATGTGAAGTAACTGAGCTGGGACTGGTTTCGATTGAGATTTCACCTCTTCGCTCGACCCTGAGCCTCTTGAATCCTTTAAACTGACAATCTCGGGATTTTGTTCGCAATTCAGCAGACTCTCGATGTCATGGGCATTGCTGAACATGCTATCTTCTCGTCTCTTATTGTCCGTGCTGAAGAAAGAGACCGTTTCGGTAGCTCTATTTTGGTGTAATTCATCCAGTGTCACAGATCTCTTCGGGAACTGGAGATCATCGATCTCTTCAACCTTTGGCTCATCGTTCTGAGACAGATCTGACGAACTGAAGCTCTGGTCCGATGAGCTGAAACTTTCGTCTTTGAGGTGTCGACTAGGAGTCTGTGTCTGTCTGCCAGACTGTGAAAAATGTTATTCTAAGTAATAGAGGCTAGAAAGAAACAAACTCTTGAAGCGCTGATGTTTATCTCATCAGATTTTAAAAACTCGTCTAGTTGAGGAGTCCGAAGGTTCTTTTCTGATATTTCCTTGAGAATAAGTCCGAGTTGGTGATTTTTTTCTTCTGAAGCCTTTGGTCCATGAAATTTGCTTGGGAGAACATGAATTAGCAAGAGCAGGAGCATATTACTTAGTTTTGTTATTGTCTTCGGGAAAGGAAGGCAAGATAACGTCTGGATACTGCTCTCGAGTCTAGTATGTTTTCAAAAAGTTAAGAGAGAAATTTCAAACGGGTTATTTGCTTTTAGATAAAGAGTGTGGAATTCTGAATGGGTTCGATGAGTGGTCATTTCTTTGCCGTCTTTGGTATAGGTGATTAGATATAACTGGATGAAAACTTTAGGCGAGGTCCTATTCAGTAGAGTTTACGGTGACAGGTGATTGCTGTTGATCAAGGCTCACGAAGCTATGGATGTAAATTTGATCAAACAGAGGTTCTTGGCGGAGAAGTTTTTGTGGCGATCTCCTGTGGGCCCTCAGTCGGTCGACAAGGTCATCTAAATCGTTTGGACTGTCAACCTTGACATCCTGCAGCAGAGGAGTTTTAATTCCTTCTTCTGGTTGAATTTGACTGTCTTTCGAAGGGAACACACGACTGGGTGACTCTTTGTTTTCAAAAAAATGAGATGTTAGGTTGTATTAACTTTATCATAGATACTTCTCTCGCTATGCTCGACGTAATCGGTGCTCGAGCGATGTCTATGGTTCTCTGAATAATCGAGAAATCTTCTGATAAGCATGGCTGAGTTAGATAAAGCTTCCTATATCCCAACAATTTCAGACAAAAATAGACTACAAAACAAAAACCTCTTCGGCTGTCAGACGTGGTTTACCACTGGTAGGCTCGGTTTTCAGACTTCTATAGGGACCAGAAATGATGGAAAGCTTTTCTTTGGGGAATTCCGATTGATGGTTATTCTTACAGAAAGCCCCATGTATAACTAAATTTTACAGGTATTAGACAGATCTCCAACCCTTTTTATACCAAGCAGCGTGAGGATCGCAAGATAGGTTATATGGACAATCTCAAGCAAGTCTACTGTATCTTTGAAGATCTAGATTAAATTCAGTTAAGAAAAGATTAAAATAAATTAATTTTTACGATTAACCACTCAGTAGTGAATATCCCAATGGACTGACAAATCAGTGAAATTAGCCAGAATTTCCAAATCGAGTCTGAATTGTCTCCCGTTTTTTGATATTCCAGCGTGTAAAACACCAGGCCGATCATCCAGTTCACTGCACTTACCCCACATAACTTCAAACGAAAAATGAATAACGCAACCTAACTTGACTAATTAAAAATTGTTTACGATTATATAAGGGACGAAGATCCCTCCTTCCTGTTTTTCAAACAACAACCGCCCTAAATAAAGTACCATAGACACTTAAATAGAGGTTCATTGCTTCATTTTAACTCAGAGAATTCATACCCAATAAAAGCGAGATGAGCGCCACTTGCGAAAGGAGTTTTAATGTATGTGCCAACGGAGTCATCTCTAGATTTTCATCAGATTTTTCATCCCGTAGACTCTTGCAAGAGCTCCTGCACAGGTAACACAACGAAATTGCCGGCATGAATGCACAGAGGATGTCAAGAGTGCAAGCAACGGGCGACTCAAACTAAAGCAATAAGGTCAAGAATAGAATGGTTGAGAGTAGAGAAGGAACTTACGCTGAAGGTGAAACCAGGTAAAGAAATGCTCATCGGGTAGCTCTTTGTAGAAGAGATATATCTCTGAATTGTTTTTTGATTATGATCCAGTATCTCTAGTTTAATTTGTTCGCAACTGACCAACCACTGTGGTCAGTATACTTGATTTATCGCTGCATTCAGTCCTGGCTTTGACTTTGACTGGTTACAAATAATGATTCAATTCTAGAAGCCTCAACAAAAATTTTGCATTGTATAGATGCTGCTATTATCGTTCGAAAAGCTTTTTCTATAAGGATAAAATGAGAGAAGAGAGGCCGCAAGCTAGGAAGAAAAATTATCTAAGTGAAAGTGGGCGGGTTCGTCCTTTACAATGGCTGAGTTGTAAAAGGCAAGAAAATTGATCAGTAGATATAAATTCGATTTTTAAAGAAGTTTTAACCGATTACAGTAAATAAAATTGGCTTATTGGATAGATATTCAGTTGGTTAGTAAAGCCAAGTTCATCTTATTCGTTGGGTCCAGGCTTACTGAAACACCAGAGAAATACTTTCTGTAAGAACTTGCATCCGAATTTCGTTTTTTTGCGACATATTCGACGACTTTCGAAGCGCTGTATGAGATTGTATCAATTTCTTCATTCCAAATTTCGCCTTTTGCTCTTATATCTAATTTCTGAAGCAGAAGCCTCTGGTCTCTTGGATGAAGCTGCTGAAAAGCTCAAGTTAAGGGTTAAATTAAAATTGGTTTTCAGCGCAAAAGCAGCAAATACTGGACACCTTAATGGATCTACTCGCTTACGTCAGTTAATGCTTACAGATATCGTAAAACCTCTGTTTTATTTTCTAATTATAGCTAGTGAATCTTTTCAACATCATATTCTTTCACTTATCAAAGATTTGCTCTACATAATACAGTTAAGCAATTGTTCTTTTCTGAATGTGATCGATTACCAAGGATATCCTAAGTCCGGCACTTATTTTTTCAAATACAATCTTATGAGGGGAGGACGATTCTCGGATAATCCATTGAGTATTTATTCACGAGATACATTCGAATTAACGGAGGTTATGACAATAAGAATCGAAATCCAAGTGCAACTTCAAGTGCTAATAACTCCTTATAAAGCTTAATTTTCTCACTACCTCCTTTTCGCTGGCTTTTCTTGAGTTTCTTCTTTTGGTGGAGGCTGCTTCTCTCCGATTTCTATCAAGAACTGCTCCACGAAATCTTCGTATTCTTTGTTCATCTTCTCCTCGAGGTCCTCCTTTGCACCACCCTATTGCAAATTAACATTTAGTCTCCTCAGTCGATAAGCGCTGTTACCTCCTTCTTCTGCTCTTCGTACTCTTCCATATCTCTGCGTTTCTCTTCTTCAATTCTTCTCAATTTTTCTTCTTCGTCTCTAATCTCGAACCTCTTGCTGAAATATTCGACTCTCTTCACTTCTCTGCTAAAGAACTCAGTCATTGTAGCGTCCTCGCTACCGAGTTTTTTGACCAAATTGGATGGCAATGGCTTCGCGTGCACTGTACCATCGAAGTCTCCGGCAATCTAAGAGGATTTGATTAGAGATAAAGGAAAATATATATATAAAATTACCAAAACATTAGGCATGTTTTTATGGAAAAGCAATGCTGAAATTCCCTTGCTGCTGATTTGGAATTTCATTGTCTCCTTATGAGACTGATCAGTCAAATCCCAGACATCCAGCCATCCGTCTGATTTACCGATGTAGATAACTCCAGGTCTTGTCGGACTGAAGCAACCACACAGTATCTGTGCACCGCTGATGAAAGGACTGTGGAAAACAGGCACATCGCAATCGATTTTCCAGAGGCAGAAATGGAAATCATGGAGCGTTAGAATAATATCGCCCATGCGATCGAGTCCGACGCAAGGTCGATAGCTCCTTTCTTGCGTCCAGATTTTAGTGACGAGCTCGACTTTGACATCATCCGATGGTCGGAGTGTCCAGTCGAAAAGATAGAGATCACCATCACCAGAAGTACCCACAACAAGCGGCGACTGAAGCTTCTTCTCGTTTTGAGCTTCTTTGAAATCGAGGAATTGGAACAACGAGCCTGACATCACACCACCGCTGCCTTCTGGTCTGAATAGTTGCATCGAAAAGACGGCTCTCCATGGCACCTATATAGCAATAAGAGGAATTTAATATGGAGAGATAGGTAAGTTCAGCTCTTACATCAGGGTTAGAAATTGGATTTTTCTCGAAAGGAATGGTAGGATCCATGTCCCAGAAGTAGAACTGTCCATCTCTACTCATCGTGAAGAACTGATGAATATCGGTTTCTAGAGGGAGATTAGTGATTTCTTAGGGAAGGGTTAAAATCTTTACGTTTTTTAACAACATTTGTAATATTTTTTCTGTCGATTTCATAGCCTTCGGGCACCCATTTAATGGCTGTGATGAACTTTCTTGGAGGCGGAGGGTTTCTTTTAACCAGCTCTGGGGCAGCGGACACTTGCTCTCTCATATCTTGCAGCGCTGACATAACCTGCGGTTTCAAAATGATGTTTGTTTCCTCTGATAATTAGAAAAATTCAATTAATAATCATGCAAATTAGAAACGAATTTTACTCTTTTCTTGTTTCAATTTCTTTCCGAATTTTGTTATCACGAATCTGTTTGAGAGTTCCTGTTCAATATTATAACGCAGCACTCTTCCGTTTGCGGTACCAGCTAGTTAATTTAAAGCACTTTAGTAACAAAATCCAGGATTTTTCTGAGATATACCTATGATTATGTAAGGATTTGTTGGGTGGAACTCGAAGCAAGTGATCTCATAAGGACTCTCTAACTCAAGCACTGGACTCGTGTAATTTACGTCCTCTATGTCCCATAAAAGCATCGTTGACTTCAACGCACGGCCTTCGAGCTCGATCTGCTCTTCGAAGGTCCAATTCTCATTGAAACTACAAGCAACGAATTTTGTTCTGAAGATCAAAAAAAACAAAATCAGTTTCTTTTTTAAGAAGAAGAAGCATTTACTTGACTCCGAGAATCGGAGGTTGCATGCGAATACAAGAAACACGCTTTCCCTTGCATTTAAGATAGGTACATTGTTTGATATCGAATGATTCTGCTGAAATCTGCGCAGCTTCGGTCGCTTTTTCTTCCTTTGGAAGCACTGCGAAATCGTCTTCGAAAACGTTTATCATTTCGTTAGATTGAAGGGATTCTTCCACCATGCCGTATGCTCTTTCAAGGAATTGCAAAAATTCAGGAGAGTCCTCTGTGAAGCCCTCAGGTTCCTTATCATTTCCAACTGCCATGACGCCCATGTTTAATTTTCGATTGAAATTTGTTTGGAGAGTGGCTTCACCCAATGGCGCTGCGGCTTGGAGACCAATTTCAGTGATTTTCTTTTTAACTTGGAAAGCAAAGCTGTTATCATGCTGTATCTTAATTTCATATGTCTGATCGCTTGCATCTTTGTCACCGTAACGACATGAAAGTCCAAACTCCTTTCTCTTCTTGATGAATTGATACTTGATGAGTGGGCGGGTGGGACGAACCTCATAGCCCTTAATGTCCCGCTCATGTTGCTCAGATGTTTCGCTTTTCCATGGATTAGGAATAATTGGACGTGAAACTTTTTCTTCGAGAGCTTGGTCACCGACTTCAGAGCCTTCGGAACCTGATTCTGATTCCTCCTCGGAATGATGAGATTTTTTCTCATGGTCAGAGTCTTGTTCAGGGATGCTGTTCATTATTTTGGAAGGAAAGTCTTAGCTAACTTACAGTGTTTTATCTTTTAGTTTCACTTTTTTATTAAATTCAAAAAATAATACACTGGAAATTCCCTCTATCAGAATGGAAAGTGATCTCATTCTTGGTTCAAGGGCGTAAAGAGGAGAGCAAATGGGAAATAGATGTGTTTTACCCAAGAAAATGCTATGAGTGCTTTACCACAAATTTGGATTGCTTCAGTCTTATAGGGGAAGGCCAATCTCATCGGAATGAAAATCAGATGTTTTAGATTTCTTGCCTGAAGTTGATTCCAATGGTTAGGTGAGTTCTAAAGTGATATAAAAGGTTGGGATGAGTTAAGACATAAATAGACTTCAATGACATAATTATAATAATATTGATAATATTCGCAAATTTTTTTTTTGCAATCATGATTGCAAAGCCAAATAGGCAGGAACTAAATCCAATAAGCTCTTCTTCTGGTCACATACTTCTTCTGGTTATTTATTAAATATTTTTTCGAAAGAGATTGCAACTCATCTTCGTAATAGCAATTATAAATTGCGAGAGTTATAAATGAGCGAGTGATATAAATAAATTCGACTCATGGGTTCCTATACTAACTAAATGAAAAACAAATCTTCTTTAGGATGGAAAAAATCCACACAATCTCTCCGATTAGAACCCAACACTATATTTCTTCAGCATAGTTATATTTTTACTCTGGAATTCATATTTCCAGGCTGGACGCCTTATAAAAAATCGGTTTATTCTTGCTTAGGCACAAAAGAGAAATTTGCTAAAAAAATGACACTGAATACAACACTATTTTAGAGTTTTCAGAAATATCACGAATTTGTTGAATCATTGACTATTATCAGGCACGCTGAGGCTCCATTAAGAACTCCATCACCCCATAGCATTAGAGTGACGCACTCCTAATGAATTATCTTAAAATAAGCAATTACTCTAAATACTTTTTTTGAGTTTTAGATATAAAGGATTTATTTTCTTATTCGTATATACTTCAAGAGTTCAAAAAGGCACACTTCAAATGGCAAAATTGTAAGATTCTCTCTCTACGGCCAATCGCTAACTCCCTCTCCCTCAAGCATTAAATACGGAAGAGTTGTCATCCTCCTCCACGGCAGACACGCTGGAAAGAAAGCCGTCGTCGTCAAGAGTTCCGATGAAGGCACCAAGGTATGATCACTCACTACGCAACTTCCCAACCAAACAATTCGTTATTCCCATAATAGGAGAGAAAGTTTGGTCACGCTCTTGTTGCTGGTATTGCCAAATACCCAAGAAAGGTCACTAAGGTCATGGGCAGCAAGAAGATCAAGAAGCGCACTAAAATCACTCCTTTCATCAAGCACGTCAACCTCAACCACATCTTACCTACCAGGTCAGCTTCTTGCTTCGATATCACCTTCTTATAGATGTTTTATTGCAACATTAGATATCAAATCAGCGGTGAACTCGATTTGAAGACCATCGTCACTGATGAGGCCCTTGAAACCAGAGACAAGAAGCAAGAGACCAAGAAGAAATTGAAACTCTACCTTCAAGACAAATATGTTGCACTTCCTGAAGTTAAAGGACCAAACGATAAAACTTCCCATGTCAAATTCTTGTTCAAGAAGCTTAGATTCTAAGTCGGTGTGTCGTGAACTTATCCATGCGGTTTTTGTAACACTGATTAAGATCTGTTTTGAGGCGTGTTGAAAGTATTCGTATCTTGAAGTAAACTCTCTAAAAAGTCGTCCTCTCACAGACTCTAAAGAATTCTAAAAAGTATATTTGTTGTATAGCAAATAATGTATTAGAAACTAGTGTGAGTCGGTCTGTCTGGAAAGGCCGCCTAGTGAGTCTAAGGGTATTGTGAAAGGTATCAATAGAAAAACAAAATAGCTATAGAGGTAGCTCAGTGTATATGGGAAATATCGACAGCTAAAATGCAAAGAATTAAAGAGGCGGATTATCCAAATATTCATCAGTTTTGATCTCAGAATTGCTTCAGAGGGTGTACCATGCGATGCGATATGCCTCTCATATTCTCAGGTAGCTCCCATTTATCGAAAAGCAATAACAATCAAACCGTTCATTTGAAATGCCTTGTGATCGATATCTATTTGCGTTTGTGAGGTTAATATGAAGGAACCAGATACTTATATTCTGTTGGCAACAGTTATTGATATTTGCATGTATCAAAGTGAATTTTTTTTTTTTGAGAGAGTAGGTTTACAAAAGTGATCGTCCTAAAAGGTCGTGGATTCTAACCATTTCATTTTCGTTACCTCCAATATAAATCGAAATCCTATCTAGATTCCCTTCTTTTTCCCATTATCATTTCTGAGCAACTTTACACTAAGACTGTAACAGTTGAGGAAAAGAATCTTAGCCACTAATATTTATGTATTTAGTTTGAACAGCTCTTCCTAATCGTCGTCAGACAGACTATTTTCAGCCACTCTTCCTAATTTCAGCTATATTTTTCTCTCTCTAAACGAATTCTTAATCACAAAAACTTCGCAACCCAAATATGTCTGCAAAAAACTTCGATTTCTTCTGAACCTGATTGAATGCAAACTTATTGAACATTCGTCTAGATCAGTTATGTATAGCCAGCTTATGATTTGATTGGTTAGCTTCTTCTCAGTTTTAAATCATCGTTATTTATTGGATTTCTGACGGATGCAAATCGCTAACATCTGATTGGAAGTTTTGTTGCTTTAAACTAAAAAGTGGGAGTGAGTTTAAATAACACAAATAAGATTAACAAAATCCCTGAGCATACAAAACACATATCCAATTATCCATGGTAGAAAGTCAACGACTAACAGACCTTCCAAGTCTCGAAGCGTTCTTCAAAAACGCCGGAATCGAATACAAAGTACACAAGCATGAATCTTGCACGACGGTTGAAGAAATGCTTGTTATAATAAAAACTGATAAAGCTCCAATCATAAAAACGATCTTCGTTGAGGACAAGAAAGGAGCCTTATTCCTCACAGCCGCTCACCACAAGACCCAGGTCGGAAGACTATTTTACAAAACAGTCGGCACGACCTACGCTAATTGCAGAAGAGCAAAGCCTGAAATTCTACAGCAGGTGCTTGGCTGCCAGCCTGCCAGTGTTACTCCTTTCGGATTAATCAACGACACGGAGAAACGAGTTAAATTCATCTTAGACGAGAACCTGATGAAGGAAGAGTACCTCGCTTTCCATCCAATGCAAAACGACTACACGATTGAACTAAAGAGAACGGAATTCGAGAAATTCTTGAAGTTGATAAACCGAGAACCTCTGATTCTAAACCTGGTCGACCCAGAACAATCCGAGACGAAGGGCGCAGAGGCTGGCGTGAAGAAGGAGGAAAAAGAGGAAGAGAAGCACGAAACCAAGCTGAAGATCGAGGCGAAGAAAGAAACCAACTTTTCGGAATGGTACACGGAAGTTATTACAAAAAGCGAGCTGATAGACTACTACGACGTTTCCGGATGCTATATCATCAGACCTTGGGGTTATGCGTTATGGGAGCAGATTCAGCAGTTCTTTGACCCATTGATCAAGGATGTAGGCATATATTCTAGTTAACATGGTCCTTAACTTATTGCTTTTCTACAGATCGGCGTCGAAAACGGTTATTTCCCAATGTTTGTTTCTCAAAAGGCGCTTGAGGCCGAAGTTAACCACATCAAAGGTTTTGCTCCTGAAGTAGCGTGGGTCACTCGATACAGCAAGACTGACCTCAAAGAGCCTGTTGCTCTGAGACCTACTAGTGAAACGATCATGTACCCTGCGTTCGCAAGATGGGTACAGAGCCACAGAGACCTTCCAATTAAAATCAACCAATGGTCGAATATCGTTCGTTGGGAATTCAAACATCCAACTCCTTTCATCAGAACAAGAGAATTCCTTTGGCAGGAAGGCCACACTGCCCATGCGACCAAAGAAGAAGCTGAAAAGATGACTCATGATATTCATGACCTCTACAGAAGAGTTTACGAAGAGTTACTTGCAGTCCCAGCGATTAAAGGAGTAACTTTCCTACGTCAAATTATGAGGCTAAAATCACATTATCTTAGCAAAAAACCGACAGTGAGAAATTCGCTGGTGCTGATTACACATTGACGATTGAGACTATTATCCCTGCGAATGGTCGATCAGTCCAGGTAACACCTTTTTCATTAAATCTCCTTAGTAAAAACCATTATTTCTATTGAATAGGCTGCCACTTCTCATATGCTTGGACAGAATTTCTCGAAAATGTTTAAAGTCGGCTTTGAAGATGAGAAGAAGCAACCAGCTTTGGCCTGGCAAACTTCTTGGGGCCTTTCAACCAGATCGCTCGGTGTTGCTGTCATGGTTCACGGCGATGACCAAGGACTTGTTTTACCTCCAAAAATCGCAATGGTCCAGGTCATAATCATTCCCCTTTTCTTCAAGGATGCAGACAAAGAAGCGCTCTTGGCCAAAACAACTGAGATTCACAAGTCACTCGTAAAGGCTGGCGTCAGAGCTAAGATCGACGATAGAGAGAATTACACTCCTGGATGGAAGTTCAACCATTGGGAACTTAAGGGGGTTCCTGTGAGACTTGAAATTGGTCCAAAAGAACTCCAGAATGGAGAGGTCAAATGCGTTCAGAGATTTGACAACGCCAAATATTCATTGAAAGTTGAAGGCTTAGCTGAACAAGTAATCTTTTCCGATTGAGTTTGATACTTATTCACCTCAGATTAAAACCAAACTCGAAGAGATTCACAAGGCAATGCTCAACAAAGCGACTGAGGTCCTTCACAGCAGAATCGCTGAGGCTCATGACTGGGACACTTTCATCAAGGAATTGAACCAAAGGAAATTCGTGCTGACTCCATGGTATAATTCAAAACCAATTAATTCAATCTCTAATCCGTTGCTACAAGGTGCATGGAAGAGGAGGAAGAGGAGAAGGTCAAGGAGAAGTCCGGCATAGACTCCAAGGCTTTGGACGCAAAAGAAGATGGAGGAGTAATATACTCTTTTAGAGAAGTCATACTAATTTATTAATAGCCACAAGGATTGACGGGAGCAGCAAAGACTCTTTGCATGCCTTTGGATCAGAAGCCAATCCAAGAAGGAGAGAAATGCTTCTTCACAGGAAAGCCTGCCAAGAGAAGAGTCCTCTGGGGAAGATCATACTAAAAGATAACTAAAAGTAGCCATTAACAGAAATATTAAAGGGATGCATATTTATCGTTGGCAAATGAATATCTGCTGTTGACCATGCACAGCTTACAAACATTGCATATTAGGTAATAAGAACTCAAAGATTTCATTCATAAAATCTATTAAAAGAAAGAGGGTATCTTTGAAATTTCTTCTCTTATAGTAAGAAGGTGATAAAACAATGTGTAGCTCACACATTGCTTTAAATTTGATATAATTACACAAAACTCGAATTCCCAATAGTAGCACAAAAAATAACGGAATTTGATAATAAAGTTTCAGTACTATTCGACCCATTAGCATGGACAGCTAGAATCAGGCTCTCCTTTTCTTGTCTTAATGTCTGTCTTCAATGCTATAGAATTCCTGTGGGAACTTGTAGGATTTGTCATCGCAGTAACACTGGCTTTATGCTCCTAATGTAGATCGATTATACATATCATCAATCATAATATGAAATACTCCCATATCTATAGATTGAGGGAATTGATCAGGTTTCTGCTTTGCAACTAACATTGCAGCGTCTGAGAATAGCTAGCAAATTAGCAGAGTTATCCATACGCTCAATAATAATAATTACTGCATGGACACCATCTCCGGATTTCGCTGAAACTTCATAAAAACTTGCACCGATTTCTTTCGCCAACATCCTGCCTTCTTCTTTTGTGACTTGTCTCCTTGGTTGAATTATACACAAACTGACAGCAGCAATCTGGTTTACTTGCTTTTCAGATCGGTTTTATTGCCAACAACCAAATAGATTTGGTCTGCATTGCCGTGTTCTCGGGCTTCCTTTCGCCACTCCTGAATATCATCAAAGCTCTTCTTACTATCCACCAAATAAATGCAAATATGCGAATAAAGCTTACTCCGTGACATCGTACACCAAAAACACACAGGCTGCTCCTCTGTAGAACTGCTTAGTGATTGACATAAAAGCTTCTTGGCCGGCCTAGTCATTATTGATGAATTTGAATGGAGCGGTAAAATATCTAATTTACGGTATCTGCTATCAGGATCTTTACATCAACTTTTAATCCATAAGGCCTTATCGTTTTCTCTCTGAATTCCTCGCCGATCGTTGCTGTCTCATCTCGAAATGAATCATCCACAAATCGAGAGATAATCGAGGTTTTGCCGACAGCTGTGGAAAGAGTTAAGTCTGGTAAAGGAATGAGTTTCACCGATGTTTCCAACAAGTATGCATTTGATTCTAGCTGAACTTGGCATCATGTTTAAATTATTGCTGCGAGTATTGTGCCAAAAACCTTTCTAATGCAAATTTAATCGCGTTCGCTCTCTATCCAAAGTAAACTAATGAGGAATATTTCTGATTAGAATAGAATTGATTATATATATCGTTTTCAATATTTTCCTTGGATCTTTGAAGTATTTCTTGTCGATGGAACTAATAATTCCTTAGAACAGACTGGAAGGTGCTTATCCTGTAATTTCCAACTTCGGGGTGAAAATAGAATCAGATTATTTGAAATGGAAATTTCTTTCGATGGCATTCTATGTGATAAAACATTTGGGCCAACAAGAAAAGAAAATCCAAGGCGCTTTAAAATGTATCATTGAATGATAAGCTCAGTTATCAGCATATATTTTGAATAGATCGTACCAAAGATATCATGTGATTCTGACGGCCAACTTGGATTTGGAATATGCAAATTATCTGACATGCCTGACTTTTTCTTCATCCGTTAGAAAGGTTAGAGCGTCATCATTAATTCATATTAAAATTTTCGGCACTATTAATTCGAATATCCTTGCCGAAAACCAAGCTCTATAAGAACCTTGATGTAATCTTCAGAATGAAGCTAACCTTAAAGACTGTAGTCGCGTCTTCTTGAAATATTTTGAGAAGCCAGTTATGATTAACAACAAATTTAAGGAGTTTCTTAGCAAACGAAGCACATTAATGTTTCCAAAGCATGATTTGTAGAATTTCCTTTAAATCTGCCCGTACAATAATTAAATATTATTGTTTTCTAAATTTTCCAAATCAGATGCCGAAGAAATTTGGTGAGAACTCAAAGTAACTTAACTCTTCAACCATCATCATCTCATACATTATTCAGAAAAACAGAAGCCAAAGAAAGAGAAGCTGCGCAGAAAAAACTAAAAAAGCAGCTTGAAGAAGAAAGAAAAGAAGCCGAAAAATGGGTAGACGATGATAAAGAAGCCCAAAAAAAAGCTGAACGCAAAGTACATAGCACTCTAATACTTTTGTAACACATACCAGAAAGCTGAAGAAGAAAAAAGACTGGCCGAATTAGAAAGAAAGGCTGAAAACAAAAGACTTTATGAGGAAGAAATGGCGAGCATCAAATCCAGTAATTCACCACAGAATAACCCATCAATCTAACCAATTGACACACAGATAAAGGGCAAGCGACTAAGGTCTCTAAAAGAGCTATGGCTCAGCAAGCCCACGCTGCTCTCTTATTGAAATCGTTGCAGAAGGCAGGAGTTGTTACAGATGATACGAAGAAGGACAAAGGACCGACATATGAGTTTGATTCTGACGACGACACCGAATACCGCTATAAACTCGAAGAAAATCCTAATAGAAAGAATCCGCTCATTGAAGATGACGATTGGAGTGTTGATTTGATTGATGGTGAGGAGTTTTGTAATGCGACGAGTTTCTAATTGCCTTTTTAGCCACTGGTGTTGACGAAGCTTTGCGTCAAATTGATAGCAAGTATGAGAAACACCCAGAAAAAAGAATGAAAGCGGCTTGGACCAAGTACATGGAGGATAATATGCCAATTCTAAAGAAGGAAAATCCATCTCTCAAGAGATCGCAGCTTCTGGACATCCTGCATAGAGAGGTAATAAATATTATTGTTGAGCTTGCAGCTGATGTGATTTACTATTAAAGTGGAAGAAGTCTCCTGAGAATCCAATGAATCAGACCAATGTCGAGTATAACACCAAGATAAAGACTTAATTTTTTCAAATTTGCACTTTCTCTTTGGCAGTCTGAAAAAGAGCTAGCTGTATTTATTAAGTTATGTTATGAAAACTTATAAACCGTACCGTATTCATTTATAGAGAGACTGCCAAAATGTAACATATTCTCTTGATTGGTTAGTATTGTGGTTCTGTGAGCCTTCACTCCGCAATGGTTATCGAATCAAAGAACGCTGATTCGTCGAATATCTTTGTAAGTAACCGAGATTAATAGAACCGAGTTTCTCTTAATCAACCTTCTTAAGAAAAAGTTCGGGAAGCGCTAAACTTCAAATTTTTCGACGACTAATTGTGATGCAATAAAACTTTGATTGAATATACTACCATAATTTTTTATCGAATGCGAGAAATTTCGTTAATGTGAAACAAATAGAACCAGCCATAACTGAGATCATACTATGAATTTGTGGGGTAAATTTGGCAGGTTGTCGATATATGTACGATTATTCAAGTTTAAGCGTTCTCATCAATCATTAAAGCTTTTTTCAATAGCTCTGACATTTGATATGTTTGATTTTTTAGACTATCAAGATCAGCTTGAAATTGATTCATTTGGTTTTTCATGACATCAAGGTCTGCTTGGAGTTTATCCTCACGTAATTTGGACCTAGAGTCTATTAGTTCCAATTGATCTTGCATATATTTTTGCATTTTATTAGATTGGTGCTCGATAAAAGTCTCTATAATTGCGCTTCCTTCATTGGTCTCATATGGTTCTGCGATAAGTATGTAATATAGTTGACTACTCCCCTGCGTTGTCCTTCGATTGATCCATCTGAATATTTTCCTGAGCTGAATCACTGTTGAAGAGATTTCTGATATCATCGCGATTCTCTCTTTTGCGTTTATCGCAACTGCGTCGTCTTTTGCTTTCCCATAGATATCCCCCATAAATGCAATCAGCATATTTAATAGAATCAAGGGCATCAAAATCGTGGCAATAATGAAAAAAGGCATTGTCACCCCAGAATAAAGCATATCATCATAGCTACCGATACCAAATGTATACATCTCGAGAGCCACTTCCCAGAAGTTTAGGTCGTCAGTACCGCTGGCTTTGCGACTCTGGTACATCAAGATTGTAAAAGCCACAATATACGTAAAGATTACAGTCATAAAACTCAGCGATCCGGTTACTATCTCAATTATCATGCGAATAAGCTGCCTGAGCTGGTCGATAATCCTCAGCAGAACAAGAATCTTTGTATACCACAGCAGAAGCGATAGTGAAACAAAGAAGCTCGCAATAGCCACCAGCGCATCCCCCCAAAAGAGTCCAGCTGTCACGAACTGCACCAAGATAATCACCAACTCGATGAAGTTAAACGCGTCTTGGGTATACTCCCGGAAGTTAGAAGTTATTTGAAGAATCTCGAAAAGTAAGAGAAGGGAGTTTATGCCTATGGTACCAGCAAGCAGCTCGCTGACTATTCGCTCATGATCAATCCTGAGAAGCGCGAAAGCTGTGAATAGGGACACAGGGATAAAATTGAATATGAGCCAACCCCACAGATACTTTGTTGATTTCTGCCAATAGAAGTCAATGAGATTCCTGACTGTTGGAGATTCATAGAAAAACACCTCTTGGCTGTCATTCAGCCTTCGGAGTAAATATCATATGATGATGGAAGCCCAAGAAGAAAGTAGTTGAGGGTCATTTTCCCTTCCCTGGAATAAAACATTCTTGTTCCATTGGCAGTGATTCTAAGATTTATCGTCTTTGCTTTTTTGTTTTGAGCAGGAATGTTGATTTTCTGGACGAATTCAAAGTTGCTAAGGTCCCAAAACGAGATGATGTGATTATTGGAGGCAGTGATAAGTTGACTGCTGTCCGGAGTAGAGATCACAGCGATGAGGTCATCGCTTTCACGCTCTTCTTCGAAGACGTGGACCAGTTTTTCTTCATCAAAGCTCCAGACAACAATATTCCTCGAGGTGACAGCTACGATGTATTTGGAATCAGGAGTAACCCATTCATCCTATAAATCCCTCATTGACTCATTGAGTGATTAAATTTCTTTTTCACGGGCCTTTTTTCATTTGCAGGTTCCCACATAATGATATCACCATCAAAAGTTGAGCCGAAAAGGCTATTTTTTTGTAATGACGAAACTAATAGTGAGCAAAGTGAAGACTTATTGTCCGTAAGTATTCTCGTTTCTCTTTGTCTCCGAAAAGCTCAACTGAGAGGCTTCCGCCTGAGCCTCCATAGTATAAATATTTCGAATCTTCAGAAACAGCAACCGCGCGAACCGGAGATAAATTTTCTCTCTCTAAGGTCTCGATGCACGTTTTTGATTGGAGGTTCCAAATGCGAACCGTGCCGTCTGCTGAACCTGATACAATGCACTGGGAGTCGGGTGTCACTGTTACGGAACATATAGTGTTAGAATGAGCATTCGTGGACTTATGATATATCTTCTTCTTTGAGATGCTCCAAACCGCAATACTCTGATCTTCTCCAGCAGACACGATGTACTCGTTATTTGCTGAAATCGCGATGGTCCAGATATCATCTGAATGAGCTGCCTCGAATCTATGAGTTAGCTTCTTTTCCTGAAGATCCCATATAGCAATACTCTTATCCCATGCTGCAGAAACACCAAATTTGCTATTTGTCATTGGTGCAGCCAAAGAAGTTATAGCGCTTGTATGAGCGTTCTCGAATCTATGCAACAGCCCTCTTTGAGTCAAGCTCCAAACTGCTATAGTATTGTCCTCAGAGCCAGAAAGAATATAATTCATGACAGCTGCCGCTGTAATAGAGCATATCCGTTTTCTGTGTGCATCTGTGAAGCAGTAGACCAGTTTTGAGGTTTGTACATCCCATAAGTCGAGCTGATTGAGATTGTTGGGTTTGGCATAGACTATTCGGTTCTCAAATGATGTAATTGCGATTTGTTTTGCGGCGTAGTTGAATAGAGCCCCTAATCTTTTGTTTTTTGTGACGGATTGTAGTTCTCTCCTGAAATACTCGAGGTCGTTTTGAATCGTTGTAGAATCTGACATTCTTTTCTCGTCAAAGGTGAATTAATTCTAATGAAAGATATTTCCAATGATTATTGTAAATAAAGTTGGTGATTGAGCCGAAATTAATGAGTCTAAAATGTAAGTCCTGGAGCCAGATTAATAACGTTTGATTTTTAATTGAAAATGCTATTCAAAAAAGTAACCATGATAGTATTGCTCATTATCAAGTAACAGATTCTTTAAGATTTTCAGGGATAATGCTCTCTTTCGTCATGAAAGTACGAGTCTTACAAAAGAGTACGTGGTTATAATTCTCTCATGTGTAGTATATTTTTCAAATAAGAAAGGCTAGCGGTTCTTTTATTAGCTTTCCGAATCCTCTTTCATTTTGATTCATTAAACTTCGGTTATCTTTTGTAATTTTCTTTGGTTCCGGAGAGCAACGGGAAACAATAGATGCAATCGTTATATTTCTTATATTATGAATTCGGGAATTTTGAGAAATTGCAAATATAGCTTTCTTGACTCAATAATGGTATGGACGAGATAGCTACTCATTTAGTGACCTTGAACATATTTCTTTTTCTCGAAATAATCATTTTCAAAATATATATATCATTTAAATTATGCGTCTTCACCATAAAGGTAAGATCCAATATATTATTATTATGACTAAGGCATTAGTTTATATCAGAGATGTTTTAACTCAAATTTTCATCTTCGTCGAAGATAAATGTCAGCTGGTTTTTTCAACTTTTTAATGCACTATTGATTTTTTTTTGTTGTTGTTATTTTGTGGGCTGGAACTTGAATGAAAAATAAAAATAGACCAGCATCTTCCTCTTCTATAGTTATGAAGAAAATTATGATTCAACAATTTCAATACAATATATCCTATTATAGAGGAATTGACAAAGACCTTTACATTACAAAACTAATTGTTTTGAAATACATACAGTTTGAGATAAATAAATAACGATTGATACTTTATATCTTCGTTGCCTCACTAAAGCAAAAAATCCTCAACTCATTCCCTCTACAGAAATGTCCAATGAGCTCATTTTTTAGCAGCACTTCGAAATTGGCTCTTCCTCAGGCACAGAATTAAATGTATTTCTAATCGTCAGCTTTCTCTTCTTAACAGTTGGACAGAATTTGATCACATCTCTTGCCACGGTATCAAACAACTCACCAATATTATTGTCGGTTTTCGCACTCGTTTCAAAGAATTTCACACCATACTCATCCGCGAGTTTTTTCCCTTCCTCAAAAGTTACAGTACGATCCACCAGATCATTTTTATTTGCCACAATGACCTTGTAAATATCGCTGGCTGCGTGCTTGTCTAACTGCTCCATCCACTTGCTCACATTCTTAAACGATGTCCTAAGATCGCAGGAATAAGCCAAAATCACACCATGGGCTCCTTTATAAAAAGATTCGGCTATGGATCTGTATCTCTCATGTCCTGCAGTGTCCCAAATATCTAGTTTGAGTCTCTTGTTATCAAATTCGAACGTTTTCTTCTTGTAATCAATGCCGATTGTCGTGATCTGAGAGTCGTTAAATATATTGTCACAATAGCGAACTAAAATGGATGTTTTGCCGACGCCAGAGTCTCCAAGGATCAATATCTTTCCGAAATGTTCGGTAAGTGTCTGCTCTTCCATTACTTCCTTTAAGTTTTTTCAATAATACAGTAGTAAAAAAACCCTTCGTAAGCTTTATGAGCCTTTTTTTCCACTTGTGATAATTCTTGAGTTTTAATCAATTTAATTTTTTGTGCAGCCGGTCGGATGTGGGAGAATAATTATTATCCGAACTCTGCCTACTCGTACTGTCTATTAGATTCTGTTGGAATACCTGGGCTAAAGCTAGAGGAGTTATATTAATTTAAAACCTAGACACCAGACTCTTTAGGTCGAAAACAATTATGAAAATCAATGGAAATAGGAAGTATCCATTATAAAATTCTCAGTCTGGTGGGTTCGAGTTCCATCCAGACCAGTTTTCATTTTGAATCATGTGATGAAAGTAGTTTCAAAACGAGATTTATCTATTAATTAAATTAATTCTGTTTGTTCAGATTTTGAAATTAAAAGGTCATGTGAAATTATTATTTGCTTTTTCAGGTTTTCATTTTTATTTTTTTTTTGGTTTGGAATTTGCAGTGTTATCGCTGATGCTTTCGAGACCTTGACGACATCTTCGGAATGTCAGAAGCTTTAGAAAGAAAGCATTTAATTGTGTTGTATTCTAAACATCATTAATACACTATTTTGGGTTGTAATATCCCCCTTACAAGCGATACCGAAACAAAGTAAAGGAGGTTTCTTCATACTGAAGTGATAGTAGGTCTAAATCAACAAACCTTTGTAAAATTTGATATAATGGCTACATCGAGTAATTGCTATGAAAAAACGTTCTGTATGTTTGGCAGTTAGCTACATCACTTCAACTCCATATCATATCATGAGCGCATAATTTTAAAAAAACCCACAAATCTTTTCTGTAATTAGTTCCAATGAGTTTTAACTGTGATTCCTGAAGAAAAACCCGGAATCAGAGCATATCTAAATGCGGTTTTTCCTATCAAAAAAAATTATATGCGCGTACTCTTGCTTATGGTTGAGAGCCTACAGCCTACATATGAAAGCTTAGCCAGTATTTTCTTGGTTCTTCCTTGCTTTTCACATCTTTGGCTAAGGAGTAAGATTAAGCGTTCTAATTCCAAATTTTCTTTCCATGAAAGCTTTCACAACATCCATTTGTGCTAGTCTAACAAAACGAACCCATGAGTGGCACCTAACTAAGCTTCTGAAACATTGATCTCTACCTTACTGACTAATAATAGGAGATTCCAATTTTAAAATTTTCGATCAATAACCAGCACATTCCTTATTCAAAGTGGCAAGTCCTTGCCAAAACTGTCGCTGGACTATTCCCAGCTGCGAATTTCTCTAAAAAACGCACCTAGATTTACGGTTTTCATTATCATTTTCGATCCTAACGCTAATACTTAACTCATCGAATGCTTAACGTCCTTAGGCAGGCCTAGTTTGACGCTAATTTTTAGAAGAAAAAGCCTCAGTCTGCCTCCTTTTGGATTTTTCCCATTTTTTAAAACTGGTGCGAAAGCTACTTGCAGATTTAATTGGCTTTAAGAAAATTAGTTACTCTTAATCAATATGCTATCAGGTTTCGGAAACTCCGACAAAGCATTAGAAAACACCGGCGAAGCCGGCAAACTCGTGGAAGAACCCTTGGGATCCATCGTGAAGAACGATTTTTTCATGAACTTCCTCAGCAGTTGCCAGCGAGTTCGTGCCGAGGATGACCCCGCGTAAAAATTATTCAAAAATGTGCCATAACGCTCATTTCTCCTCTAGCCAACGGGAAACGCAGGCCCAAAACGTGTCCTCAGCAAGGGACTTGTTCGCTGGAACCAGCTCCTCCCAGCAGAACCAGGGAGTTGAGGAAGTTTCTGCGAGCGCCCAGGTGAGACCAACAATTTCCGTCGGATAACTCACCTTAAACCTCCTCTAGGACCCACGCCCTGGCAAGAAAAAGTCCTCAGGAAAGCAAAAGATCAAAATAGAAAATATGGACGAAGGAGAAGACGGCAAAACCGAGAAGAAGAAAAGAAAACGAAGAAAGAAGGGAGAAGTTGCCAGCAATGTATCGGAGCTGGACCAGCAACACAAAACAAACAGCAAGAACCTCTACATCAATAAGATTAATAACTTGATCAGTGAGGGACTTGGCGACCCAGACGAGTAATTTTCCATTTAATGAATGAAGCTCATCAGGCAAATTTTTTCAAGCAAACTCGAAGCGTCGGACGATCTTTTCAAAAATAATATAGAAATGTCAGTGCATCCTTACAAAATCGGCTCCAAAAAGAGCAAGCAGCAAGACAAAGACAACGAAGACGGACTCGGTATATTATTGTTGAAAGAAGGTGCTGTAACGCTTGCTAGGAGGAGAAAAATCGAATGAAAAACAGGCACGCAACAGGGAATCAGCAAGAAACAGTCGCATTAGAAAGAAAATTTACATTGACTTGCTTGAGAAAAAAGTGGAAAAACTCACACAAGAGCTTGAGGCCGCCAAGAAGCAAATTGAGCAAAACAATCTTAACGCTCAAAACGAAAGCGTTCAATCCAAACTAGTAACAAATACAGGCTTCATTCAGGCTATAGCTTCTAATTTTTCCAGCTGAATAATCTGGCGAATGCTAAACAACAATTGTATGACAAGCTTGAAAGAGCGCTGAATAATGACGCTGATGAGTCAGAAGTCAATCTGTTAATCGACTCGCTTCGGGTTAAAAGAATCTTGTTCAAATTAAAATTTACCGATGTTATTTTTAGCTTCGACTCGGTGCAACCGGAAGTGAAAGACTCAATATGCTAGATTTCTTCTACAAGCAAATCATTGACCAGTTAATGCCTGTTCATATAAAATACATGCTTTGGGCAGCAAAAGAGGGTAACTACAATGTTTTCGATTCAGGAATCACTCCCCTTTCTTCTCAGAAAAAGATTTTTTCTTCTCGAAAAGAGACTCGTTCCTTGGCGATGACTATGAAATGACTTCTCGCCCAAGGTAATACCCCAGCCTATTATACCCCGACTAATGAGAAATTTCCAGTCATATTTGGATGAAAATCGCACCAGCTATCGGCTTAACAGAGAATCAAAAAAAGAGCGTATTGAAATACAAAAAAAGACTCAACCAAGAGAAAACAAAAATGGACCAGTACCTCACCATCCCCTGATATCCTCGTTAATTAATTGCTTTACAGGCTGATCCAGAGCTTAGACCAGACTAGGAAAGAAATTTTGAAACAATCGCACTCCATTCAATCCATAGTCGACGATTTTAGAAATGTTTTGACTCCAGTGCAGAACGGCAGACTTCTCGTCTTACTGGAGCAGGTACCCCAGCACTTTCATGCGGCAGAAGCTTTAATGTGTGTGCTATATAATAGGAGAGAAATCGCAAGGAGTTCTCGGCGTCGAGGTTATGGCATTTCGCTGCTGATAAGAGCGACGATGAGGACAGCAGCGAAATGGATGATTTTGAACTAGAGGCTAGAGCGAAGCCGAAGAATAATAGCCTGCCGGTTGGTAAGAGCAATTACGCCTATCAGAAACGTCCCACGGATTTTGAGCTGAATCGGTCGCCGGATTATTTGGATCCGTTTATTGATTTGGGTCTGTTTGGAGAAGCATCAGGGCCTTTCCCTCGGAAGAAAGTCCACGCGACAGACTCTGATTAAATTATGCAGACATAATCTAAAGTCTCGTGAGCATAATCTTGGTTGGATCTTAACAAAACGCAAGATTACGGGACAGGCAGTAATGCTCAAAATTTCGAATTTGAATATTAGGTGATTAGTATATTTCTGCAAAGAAATAGAATGTTACGAAGATATATAAGTGGATTATTCATTTTCTATGCCGCCGTTGTATATAACGTTATATACAAGTATATTTTATTCAGGAACGTGATTAAGGAATGAGACTTGTTTCTGCTATCATGGAATGAATAGTCTAAATAATGTGTTCACACGGCGATATTTCAAAAAAATTGGTTCTTCCTCCGTGATAAATTTTGTGAGAATTCGTTAAGATTTAGGAGGATAAAACAAAAGCAACGCAAACGGCAACATAAAATAAAACAAAATAAGATTTGACTGTTACAGTTAAAATTTGAGATTTCTTAAATTGGATCATAATTAAATAAAAATTTGAAAATTTCATTAAATATTGAGTTGATTTATTGTAAAGGTAAATCACTGCTAGTTGATTCACTTTATCATGGTAATGGTATCATCCGTCTGTCTTTCTATTGTTGGTAGTTGTGAATATTATTGTTTGCGAAGTTTTTGGTAAAATACTCTCTGTTGTTAAAGAGATTCGTGGGGTAGATGTCAATAACTAATTCAAACTCACAAATTGTGCTGTGTATTGCGTAATGATGTGCTCTGAAAAAATAATTTGCTGTTATGATGGGTTCTGTAACAATTATAGATGCAACAATCGATGGATTTAGTTTTAATTAATACACATACACTAAGAGGTTTTGAACTAATAAAATTGATTTTTAGAGAACCTACCCCCACAGTATTTGAGCAGTATTGAGCTCTAATGTATACAAATAGTTAAATACTCTAGATCCTAAATAATATCAAGATCAAGCACTTGGGATTACTATATGCGAGTCACAAAGTTTAACTCCTATATTTGAGTATTTAATTACCAGACCAATACCAATGCTAAGTAATACTTTGTGCTACTTTATTTCAGTCAACAAAAGGATTCTCTCCCTGTAGTTTCACTACCATGAAAAAATCCACGTTATCTACAAATATATTAGAATGGACCACTTCTAATTTCTTGGTAACGTTGTATCTTATACAAATTCTCAGAGATTATATACTAATGGAAAGGCTTTTGGCTGAAGTGATCATTAGCTTTGTGTTGAAGCCATTGTAATTATTATTTAAAGCACGAATACTTCCAAAAGGAGTTTCTTCTGCTGCACTGTCAAATGCTAACGTAAAATTCATATAAGGTTATTTTCTGGCATCATAAAATGTGTTGGATTTTCAAGGTGGAAAAGCAAATAAAATATTTGAATCTATCCAGCAAAGAAAAATCTCTTCGGAGTTAAAGTAAGCATTTTCCTCTTCTTTTCTGAGGAATTTTTGTCGAACAGCTTCAAACCAAACAGATCTCAAACAACTACACTCCAATATCAAAGCTCCCACAAGAAAGAAGCATGCAACCCTTTGACGTTGAGAAGAACGATGTATTATATTTGTAAAATCACAATCATTTCCTATGATTCCTATAACAGGAGAACCAAATCAGCGAAATCGAGGCAGAAGATAAGCCCTCTTTAAAAATGCGCACTTTTGATGATATCCTCAATCGCATAGGGTTCGGTTACTATCATGTCAGATATTTCCTTGTTTTTGGTAATCTGCCTTACAAAACAGTCCACCTAACCTCTAAAATTTCATGATACTATTATTAGGACTTTTGGGACTTGCAGACGGATCCGAGTCAATGGTACTCTCCTTCGTCGTGCCTATTTATACCATCAAATATGCAAACAGCGGCATAAATGTCGAAACAGCTCTAGGAACAGCTGTATACGTTGGATGTCTCATCGGAGCTCTTTTCACAGGTCAAATCGCAGATAAATATGGTCGCCGAAGACCGCTAATTGCCTCTACGGTTTTGCTAACAATCTTTGGGAGTTTATCAGCCTTCCTCTCAAATTTGATCGGATTCATTATCTGCCGTGGACTCCTCGGCGTCGTGATCGGCTTTTATTCTCCTCTGTCATTTACAGTCCTCTCCGAAGTCACACCAGCCAATGTTCGAGGTCGCTACATGGCCCTTATTGGTGCTTTCTATACTCTGGGAGAGCTGACTGCCTGTGTTGTCGCCTATCTAACCCTCGATAGCTTAACCAGCGGAAACACCACTGCACTTCTTCTCATCACTACAGTGCCTGCAATAATTTCTTTCATTTGCTTCATGATTTTTCTGGATGAGTCGCCTCGTCACGAGCTTATTCTTGGAAATTCAGAAAACGCTTTCAGAATTTTAGAAAAAATGTACTTATGTAACAATAAATCAAGAGAAGGGCTCAAACTCACGGCAGAAGAGAAACGAGAAATCGTGGAAGTCCACACGAAAGATTTATTGCGCGAACAACAGGAGGAAGCGAGTGCGCTGTCTTTCGAGAATGTAAAACAGCTGTTCGATGGGGTTTACATTAGAATTACTCCTCTCGTCTGGCTGAACTGGTTCGTCCTAACTATGACGTTCTTCGGGATCCAATATATACTTCCTACAACGATGTCGGCACTTCGCCAGCATCAAAACGACACGACGTCATTAGGGCAGATTATCTTGTCAACCATTGCTGAATTTCCAACGGTCCTGGTTGCCGCTACAATAATCGACGTGAAATTTTTGGGGAGGAAGAATAGTTTAGGATTCGCGCTTCTGATGGGGACTGTGGGTTGCATTTTTTCAAGCGCTTTAGCATGGCCTGGGTTTATATTTTGGGTGTCAGTTGCAAGGTTCTTCTTTAACCTCAGTTTTAGCTTGAATTATCAATATACAAGCGAGCTGTACCCAACAAAGTGTAGAGCAACTGGAAATGGCATGGCGAGCTGTGTGGGCAGATTTGGTGGGATAATAATGCCAGCTATTTGCTCGATGCTTGGGAAAATTGGTACCTTAGCTCCCTATGTGTTTTTCGGTGTGGCTACTCTTGTAAGTGGACTTCTTACGTTCACGATACCTATTGATACGACAGGTCTGACTCTGGGAAACCTCGACACTTGATCGTATTCGATTCTAGATATATAGCCTGTTTTTATTTTAAAGAATCACACATGCAAAATTGCCCTGAACTAATTTACAAATAGATGATGATCAAATAAATTTGTTTTGTATGACCAAAGCTGAAGGTTTATGTTTTTCTCGATATATTCTTGAAGATTTAAGAAAGTTTTATCAATGATGGCAGTCTCCTCAGCTCGAAAAAAGAGTTTACTAGTGTATTTAAAATAAATTGAGA
>ENA-UOUE01000671-UOUE01000671.1-compost-metagenome-genome-assembly--contig:-NODE-671-length-26953-cov-4.923984_pt1 | contig 26953 bp, 20 predicted proteins | sample MGYA00238146_ERZ747223 | MGnify/ENA primary metagenome ERZ747223 (study PRJEB28781, sample SAMN06268865) | compost metagenome | isolation source: single cell | place: USA: California, Emeryville, Joint...
AAACGTCCTCTCTTAAAGTTGAAAAACTTGAAAGAATAAAGGGCATGGAATTGACAGCAGTGATGTTTGAGTCGAATGCGAGGATTATGAAAACTTTACTGACAATTGAAAAAATTTTTGGCGAAAAGCAGCAAGTTTTTGTCGCCTTCGAACTCACGAAGCTTCATCAGAATACGATAAGAGGTCCAGTTAGGGAGGTTTTTTGAGAGATTAAGAACTACTGAGGATATAAGCCGGATCAAAGGCGAAATAACGATCGTGATTCCGCCATACCTTCCAAATTATAATCTTGATCTTCTCGAAAAAGCCAAAGAATCTGAGGAGGCTTCTCCCGAGAAAAAGGAACTCCTAGAAGAAGAGAATAAAATCTATCAGATCAAAAGTAAAGAGTTAATTGCCTTGCTTGATGATAAGCTTCAAGCAAGTTCGGATAAAGGATTGTCTAACTTGGTGGCTGACATTTTGAATATATCTAAAGGAAAGGCTATGAATCTAGTCAAAGAGTACAGACATGAACATAAAAAAACTATAGGCCAAAAAGTTTTCAAAATTTTAAACGAATCGAAGTAGGAGTAGTATATAAATTTATATATTTGTGTTGTACATACTCAGATGATTGGTATTATTTAGCGCTAAAATATTCAAAACACCCCATGCAAAGTAAAAGTCTCAGCGTTCATATAGATATTTCCCGATGATTTTAAATTGAAATGGGATAAATCTTTAATAAAATATTTTTATCACTCAAATAAACCGATATTGTCTAGACATGATGTAATAAACTTGCTGGGAACCAAATTCAACATCAGCATTTGTTCCTTTGAAATGATTTAGGAAGCAGAGTGACCAAGAACCTGAACGAACATTAAAGGTGCTTGACTACAGTCGATTTTGCAAAGAAATTGAAGAAATATCAAAAAGCATTGCATGTGAAGGTTTCGAAATTGCCTCGAAAGTCTATTCCAACCCGTTTGTAAGCAATTATCATTCATTTGGGTGGTTGATCTGCAATCTTCTTTATTATTTTTGACGTACAGACTCGAGATGAAAATTATCTCAACATCATTAGTTATAACAGTTATTCCATTCCTTTTTCTTCAGTTCTCAGATGATTGCTTTATATTCCAGCGAAAGAAAACTGCAAGTTCGATATCGATGTTGTATACAGCCATACATATGAGCAACCGGTAATTTACTTTAAAGTGTACGACCTTGAAGGTATTTAACATCTATATCTCCTTTATTCTAAACAGAGTGCTAATTTTGTACTCAACTGTAGATTTTCATGTGCTGTCTCTTGCAGATGTCACCAAAAAGAAATTAGAAAATGATGCGGCATCACAGATTACAATTTCCGAAGAGGTATTAGCTGATAATATGAGCACTTATACATTGACATCTATTTCAGATACATCCTCTAATCGGAATTCCTTATTTCTTTTTGCATCCCTGTGAGATGAAACCGAACCTAATGAAAGTAATTTCTTCATTTGGAGAAGATGAAACGAAGGTATCCTTGACGTTTGTATGGGTCTCGTTCTACCTTAAATTGTTAAATATTTACTTTCCTGTTGAAGAGTATTCAAAATTTGCTTCTTCGAAAATCTAATTGTAGTCTGTATTCATTTATTTGTAATTATTCTTTTGTAGTCTGTCATATTCGTAAGAGAAATTATTGAGTGTCAGCACCCTGCGAATTAATCTGAGTGTATTATCTTGTTGTCCTACATTCCAAATACTTCTCAAATTTAACATCTCTTTTTCCCCATTTTAATTATCTTCTTTGATTGACCATTTTGAATGGAGAAATTCAAAATACTCATTTAATAAGGAAACAAAACAGCTACAGTATAGACAATATATTTATTAATTTGAAAATGAACTACAGCTCATATTCGCAAAATCCTTCTTACGGAAAACCAACCAAACCTCCTAAGGTGAAACTCAACAGCCCGATGTTTGGAGCAAGTAGCATTACCATTAGTCAACCTGACATTCAATCTGGACCTCCGAATCAAATTCTAATCAATAATAATTTCATCAATATTCACCATCACAATCCAGATGTTATTACGATCAAACCACACTTCTATTATAGAAGAGGATACCAGAAAAAAACTCATGGAGTATCAGTATCACCCGCAAAGCATGAAGGCCCAAGCTTTCCATCGATAAGCTTTTCGCACCAAGGAAAAGAAGACGTGGTTCAAACTGTGATGAGCTCAAGAACAAATGAAAATGGGCCTCTCAGTGGAAGAGAGTCAGGAGCAATTTCTGCGAGAGGCACCAGTGCAGATGGTTATAAGAATAACAAGCGTAAAGGACTGATATCATTAATTTGTTCACAATTTGGCTCGTTTTAGGTAAGATTCACACCCCGCAAAGGAGTCATAAAAATATGGGAATAGAAAACAATCAGTCAAACGTAGCAGGGTATTATTTTCCTATTAGCATATTTAACAATAAATATGTCGGATCTAGTAATAAAAATACTCTGACAGAAATTGAACAAAGCATCGAAATGGCTTGGCCAAATTATGGTCAGATGTTGCATAAGAATGTTTCAAGAAAAAGCAGTGAAAAAGCGCGTAATCAGTCGTTTACAAATAAAAGCGTCGATAGAAGTTATCTATCAAACACTGGATATGATTTAAAAATTGAGACATCAACAATCATTGACCCTCGAAAAGGATCTCCACTACAAAGCAAAAACCTAAAGCTTAAAAGTGGGACCATTGTCTCGAAAGAGGAGACTATTCCTAGTAACAGACATTATTAGTTCAAGTACAATACTCATGCTAATTTTTATTCACATAGAACCTCAGACGGCAACACTCAACAACGTATTTGCTAAGCCTAGCTATCCACAAAAACCTAGTAGCAGAGGTGCTGCAGCCTTATCAAAATCACCTTTACGACAAACCCGACAGCATAAGCCCAATGTACGCTCTCAACGCAAAGCCGCACCTAGATCCACTCATTCAGACAGATTTTCAAAGTTCTCGGATACCATTGTTCCAACTTCAAGCTCAAAATATACTAAAAATGTGAAAGAAAGCATGGCATTTATGCAAGAGTCTCGAGACCATACATATCAGCATGTGAAAGAAATGGTAGAAGCCCAAGCACAGGAAATATTCAAAAACCTAGAGCCAGGAATTTCTCCTAAAACCAGTAATAAACAAATCAAGGGTATTAGCAGAAGTACAAGCCCAGCAGACTTAAGAGATCCTTTCTTTGTTGTGCTTCCAAAGCCAAAGAATGAATCTTTTCAAGATCCTCAGAGCAAAGGAATCCAGCCCGTCTCATCAAGTAATTTCAATCTGATTTTGCCTCGATTCAATCTACTTATTCACTAAATTTAGAGCATAAAACCACAATTCCCAAAATGAGCATTCAGCAATCAGCACATAAGAGAGGTGGTTCTGCTGTTACAAACGAAACTCAGTCGAAATTACAGCATAATGTGGAATATCCAGAACTACTTGCTGAAGCCAGCAAAAGTAAATAATACTTTTTTTCTTCAAATTTGTTATATTGGTATTTGCTAAACAGACAACAGGCCCTTTGTCGAGCTTGAGCGACGACCACATCATGGTGCAGCCTCACAACAGCCAGTACAACAGTATGACTATATTCCGGCACCAAAAAGCAACTTTTCAAATCCCACGGTGTATTTCACCCAAAAAGGCTTCATTGAAGTTGCGACCCAGCCTCAAAAGCAGGAGAAAACCACTGAAATTCCACTCTCATCACGTTCTCAAACAGAAATTATCAAAAATGAAGCTTTCCTTTCAGGAAATACCAGATTCAAAATGCTTCAACAGTTGCCTTTCTTTAGGAACTTTCGTGCTTATAAACTCCTAATTCTTTGGAATCGATACACACGCAGAATAAATTTCGAGAGAAATATCATTCAACTCAGGGATAAAGCTTTGATTGCTCAGTCAATCTTCCTCCCAAATATAATTCAAATGCATAATATCAGTCAGCGACTTGAGTCCACAAATATGTTTGTTATCAAAGAAAAGCATATTTACAGCTCGAATGATAACGCCTCTCTTTCAAGATTGCAAGAGAGGGCGGATGTCAATTTCCAAGCTGAAATAGGAGAAATTTCAAGAAGCTTCATAGAGCTTGCTGCCCAGATCCATAATGATTTGGAAGACGAAATGCTAAATACAAATAAAATACTTGAAGGAAGAATCGAGAAAGCGATTTCCTGGCAATATGCTCATGGAAGTCAGCATTATTCAACTGCACTGAAAGAAGCTTCTTTCCGCCAGAGCAAAGAAGAGGAAATTAAAAAATATCGTAGATTGGAGCCTTCCATGTATCGATTCATGACTATTCGAATTTGCACAGCATTAATCTCTACCATCCTCAAAAACGAGAGCCGATTTGCTTCAACACTTTTAAGAACAAAAAACTCAGCAGCTTTCCAAATCTGCCTGATGATCTCTCCAATCACTCACACAACTGAGCTAATTCCAACACAGCAGAGATTATTGGACTCTATCTTAGATATATTAGACAGCACCAGAAGCAAATTAATTTTCCAAAAAGATTTCACAGAGGCTGTTGACAAAATTCAAAAAGGAGTAGGAAAGCAAGCCATTATGACACTAGGCGCTATTTACGATTATGTCAACCGCATTGTGTTACAAAAGAGCAAGGAAGAAAAGGACGTAATCAAACAAGCGCTGCAAAAATTGCAGACGGAGTATGATAATTTGATAACCAACTCTCTGAAATACAACAAGTTCGGGAAGGTCACTAAATTTTATGAAGATTTTAAACAAAAAATAACCTCTTACGAATTTGATGTTCCCGAAACAACAGTTTTGATCAACTGGCTTGTCAATCTCAGCGAATTTTCAAAAGAGATCGAAACGATCCCAGTTGCTAATATTCCTTGCGGAGATACGATGTACCTGTATTGTGAGAAAATGAAAATAAATATGGAAGACATTGTGAGAGAAGTTATCGAGAAGCTCCGTGACAAAGCCGTTGACACTGTTGACAGAGCATTGGGTGATTTCAAGTACGATCTAATGTACAAATCACAGTCTATCAGCACGGCACCGAATAGTGTCGAAGAAATCATTGAACAAATAAGGAGCATCGAGACTTTTCATGAAAAGAGACTGCATTTTGAACAAGAGCTAAAAAAATTTGAGAATGCTTTAGCCCTCATGAGGGATCATAAGATTCGACCAACTCCATCAGTTCTTCGGTTGCTTGAACAGATAAAACTCCTTATGGAAAGTCTCCCGACAAGTTTAGAGAATGCTTTGGACCGCATCATCAAAGAGAGGGTAGAGATTGTTGGGAAAATTAAAGAGAGCTATCTGGAGCTCGTAGAGAATATCCAAGATTTTCGAACTCGCTACATTAACGAGTACTTTAGAAAGCAAGATCGTATCGAACGACCGGAAATCACGCTTGAAGAGTTAATTGGGCGGTCGAATAATATTGATAACAGAGTCAGGAAGATGGTCACAATCTACATGGATTTTGATTATTATGAGAGTGTTGAGAGTATATTCAGCAAGAAAGTCGTCAGCGAAGAGAAGGAAAGACAACTCAGAGCTCTGCTTGAGATGGGCGAAAAAATAGAGGCTCCTTACAATAAAGCAGAATTGAAGGAAATGATGGAAGGGATCGACTTTATGCATAAAGAGTGTAAAAGACTCTGGAAAATGATCGTTTACTGGGTCCATCGTGAAAGGGGATTTTTACAGACTCCATTCAGAAATTTGAGCATAGAGCGGCTATTCAAATGTGGCAAAAAAGTACAGAAGTATTTTAGTGAACCTATTTTCAATCCAGATGATCAAAATTTTGGTCACCACGCCAGATGGATTAAGGTAGGGTTGCTTGATAGAATAACGAAAACCAATAAGATTGCGAGCAACTATGCCTTCCTTCAGAACGATAAAATCAAACCTAGGCATTGGCAGGAGATACTAGATTTATTACAACTTCCTTCAATGAATTTCACTTTCGAAGAACTGATGGACAGCAACTGTGAAGCTCATGTCGAAACTCTCCAAAGACTTATCAACAGTGGCGAGAGCGAAGTAAAATACGAAGAAGCTTTGACAGAAATATTTGAAGATTGGGATGCTGAAAAGATTAGATTTACCAAATACAAAAAGAGATTCATCATCGATGTCTCAGATGCTGAGTTCCTGAAGTTAAAGCTTGAAGACTATAAAACAGTCATTGAGCAAATAGCTTCGAAAAAAGAAGGTTCAGGCTTCCTTGGGAAGAAAGCTGAGTCATTTGTCCATGACTATGAAAAGATTCAGAGGTTGCTTGAATTGTTAATTCGTTGTCACACAAGATACCTCAATGTAGAACTACTAGAAGAGGAGCTCATCGAGAAAAAAAAAGGAAAGGTGTTAAATTTGATAGTAGAAAATTTTGGCGAGAATGAAGTGGAGAAAATCAATGAAACCTTCGAAAAATTTAAACTTCTTCTAAACGAACTACAAGCATGCGATCCAAAACTTAAAACCTTACTCATGTGGAAAGAGTTAGAAAATCACTGCAAGGAGCTCCAAGAAACGCTTGATGAATTCGAAGGGATGTCTTTGAAAATGAGAATTATTCTAGACAGCAAGCGGGAGAGTTTTCCACGTTACAATTTACTTGATGATAGGCAACTTATCAATTTCATGAACACAATGCAACTTGGAGAAGGTTATGGACAGTTACTACTCGAAATATTTCCAGGAGCGTATAGATTTCATACCGCATCTTCAGCGTCAGCGTCAGATCCAACGCAATCGCCAGGAAAGCAATTGAGATCTTCTATTGATTATGATAATCGAACACAGCAGCAACCCGCATCTGCGTCTAAAAATAAGGTTTTACAGTACCTTCGGCAGTTACGAAATCAAGCCGAGAAGTCAATCCCTGAAATCGTAAATAGACATCGAGGAGGCCAGATACAGAGAGGTGAATTCCAAAAGAATGCAAAAATTCCTCCTATCGGACTCACTCCTATTACCGAAGAGATCATCCATGCAGCTCAGGCTAAAACTGATCACCCTTATGTTAAGGAAATGCCTGAATTTATCAAAGAGATGAGAGAAAAATCTTACTTTGAGTTGAAAATGATGAGCCAAGCATCAGCATCGTCGATCTGTGACTCCAAAATACTGGGCATAATAGATCGCCACAATGAGTACCTCCCTTTTAAAAAACCGGTTTTAGGCAAAGGAAGAAGCCTAGAAACTGTATTGAAGAAAATAGAACTCGAATCTCAGTCCTCCGTCAATCACTGGATTAATCAGTCAATTACAAGTTTCCCTCACTACAGTCTTGACGAATGGATCTTAGACTATCCAGTTCAAGTCGTAGTCTCAGCAATCCATCTTATCGTCACTCATGAAATTTATGAGATGATGAAGGTCCTTGAGAAGGGAAAGAGAGTCCTAAAACCTGATGAACCCAGCGTTTCGGATCAAAGCTCAATCATCTATAACACCTATGACAGCGCGTCATTAAAAAAGAATAGCAGAAGTCCTGGAAGAAGACATAATGGTAAATCTATAAAGAAAGAAAATAGTAATCTTGCGGAAACCGTGGAGCAACAAAAGGTCAGAGAAGAAATTGATCAAATCCTTGCTAAACCTTTCGGAGAAGCTGATAGTTTCGAAGATCCTGCTGATCTGATCGAACTATTTGGATATAACATGGATCTCAAATATATTTCAGGCAAAAAAGAAGAGACACATGCACTTCTCCAACAAAAATCTTTTAGAGGTCTTTACTTACGTTTACAATTCTGGATCAATTTACTCATGAAAAATCTTCGTAAAGACTTCCTGAATGGTGATCAGTCGATGTATAATCATAATTACCAACTTAAATGCCAGAAGGTGATCTCATTCATAATCTTCTTGAAGGATATTGTGCTCGATCTCTATGAGAATTCCTCGATGGCTGTTTCAGAGTTCGAATGGCAAAAGCATGTAAGACTCAGTTTCGATAGTGAAGGAAGAGGTTGTATTGTTGAATGCGGAGGTTGGTCTGGGCTGCAAGGCAACGAGTATCTGGGGTCAATGGCAAGGCATTTGATCACTCCGATCACAGAGAAATATTTCGTATTTATTTCTGCGGCACTGAGAGAGAAATCAGCAATAGGTTTTAAAACCATTCCAGGAGAAGAAAGCACAAGTTCGATTATTGAAGAATTTGCTACGCTCTGTTCCGTTGCTTATAAAAACTTTGTCGTTCCCAGATCGGCTTCACTAGAATTATTGTCTACCCTCGTATTGGCTGCTGCAAACGGAAACTTCTGGTTGAATTTAGAGCACCTGCATAATCTCCCATTCTCTTCATTAAAATGGCTGAATAAAGAGATCCAATTAGTCCAGCAGAGAGTCATTCTCGCTGATCTAAACCACCAAGTTGACCTCTCACCTAATGTGAAACTCACGACAACGCAAGTCACGCAGAATACACAAATTGCCGAAGATCTACAGAATGCAGAAGAGGAAGCTTTGAGAAAAAGGAGGAGAATACCTTATGGAATTTTTGCGAGTTATGCCTTTTCGGAAACTTCTCGAGAAGCAAGTCAATGGATCGATGGGTTGAAGAGCGCGTATCGTGTTACCAGCTTGATAACACAAAGTAACGAAGAAATACTCCAGAAGATAGGATTTGTGCTTGGGTTTAGATCGTACTTAATTCTGAGCTCCAAGATAATAGAAGCGTCCAATAAATTCGCAAGTCGAATTCAAGCGATGAAGAAGGACCAGCAAACTTTTATTACACGTCAAGAAGGCAGCACTCAAGCATCTGATCTGCAAAATATATCGTTAACACTAACGTTGGCCGATATGAAAGTAGTACTCAGCGTGGCAAGCGAACAACTGAAAAAGAGAAGTGTAGAGGATGATTTGAATGTGATGTACAACCCGAACAGACAGAAAAACGACAAGTCCTTGCTTCAAAGATTTAATTCCAATGATGACATAGATTCTTTTGAAAGAGCTGCTGTGATTCAAACACTCTATGACGTTCTTTGGGATAAGTAACAATATTTTCTTCACAGCCTCCAATGTTAACCTTTGTTAATTATTTGTAATAGAGTAAACAAATGGAATCAACTCTCCGACGAGATGTATCGTATTTCCCAAAATGAATTGAGAAATGCACTTGAACAAGTTTTAACCAACGTATTTCGATTAACCTTAGACAAAACCGAAATTCAAGAAAAGGTATTCTCGCAGTCCAAATCTAACGAGCAAGCGATTGCAAGTCTCTTTCAAAAGCGTGGTTTAATACATAACAGTCAACACATTCAAAATGTGTTGAGCCTTGAGCAAGGTTTGAAATATTATCCGGCCATAGTGTTGCTAGGTGGACCTTATAATGGAAAAAGTCTTTGCTTAGATATTTTCCTGCAGAACCAAGAAAAGAAGCTCCAGGCTCAAGGCACTCATCTACGCACTCTAAAGTTAAATCCGTCGATTATGAATATCTTCAACAAAGAGTACTACATCCCTGAGATGGTAAAAGATATTTTCGTTGAGGACAACCTTGAATTTATTTTGCGGAGAATTACTCAGTCAAATTCGCTTCATCTCCAACACTTTTTAATTTTTGATGGCGAGCTTGAGAACGATCTGTGGGATCTTCTTTCCAACCTGGCAGCTCAGCGAAATCTCAATTGTAATAAAGAATTTGATTCTGATACAAAGAGAGAGATGAGAGACTCATACAATACGCAATTTAGTTCAAATGTGTTAGATATTAATGGAAGAGTCTATCACTTTGAGAAGAACGTAACAACAATTATTGAAACTGATAGCCTGTCTAACCTGGCTCCTTCAAGCCTGCCTCTTTTCTCCATTGTTAACTTTGAAAACGCGGTGAGAAAAGAGGAGATGCTTGCCATCCTCTCATTAAGATTCTTTAACGACAACACAATGTTATTCAAGGCTCCTACCTATCAGGTTGTTAAGGAGACAATCCAAGATTCTTTGCTTAGATTTATTGAGACGATCAGCTCAGAAACATTTACGAATATGAAAGATCAGAGATTTGACTTCAAGAACTTTTTGCTGAGCTTATTCCATGGAATGCAATCCCTTATAAATACCTCAAGAAAAAGATTTAGCGCATTGAATAATAGCAGTGGGCTTGATGCTACCGCCTCGTTGCGATCGGCAAACTCATCCGCAAATCAATCTTCTGAAGTAGTGCAACGTCCCATAGAAAGCAATAAAGTCAAACTGAGGCATAGGTCACTAGTTTCTCGTCCCTCTGGTGAAAAACCAAAACAAATTGGTGGTACAATCCAATCAAGACAGGACAGCACAGTGAAGCCACAGCCCCAAGTGCAACAGCAGCAACCTTCTAGTGAATCCAATAAAATAGATGCAAAGTTGGCACCTAATTCTCAAGGATCAATCGAATCAAACACAACCGCTAATAGCAAGCAGGAGATTGAGACAATCGCAACAATTTCTCTCATCTGGACCTTTGGTGCTCTTCTTGATAAAACTGAAAGGAGCCGTTTTGTGCTACTACTGGATAAACATCTCCAAACTCGGTTTTCCAAGAATCCGATTTTACAGGAGAAATTCGGAACAATTACAATATCGGAAATTTTCGACTATTACTACGATTTGGAGAAAGACAAATTCATCAAGTATATAGATTCTACTTCTTTCTACTCGCAGCACCTCAATAGAATACCTTGCTATATGTCCTGCGACTACAGCTATTTTGTTCCCACTGTCAAAAATTTTGAGTTGATCCATCAATGGACTCTAGCTTCGCGTGGAAATTACGATTTTATAATATTTAGCGACAGGTTTGGAGGCAAATCAACTTCACTTTGGTTTCTCGAAAAATGGATCAAAGACACGACAAATAGAGAGACCTTCTATCCTATTAAACTTCACACTCCGCAGAAGGCAGATATACATCTATTTTATGGCAGAATAATGCAGCATTTTACTGAAAGCAAATCGGGCAGCTACCTGCTCAATGATCCTCATAAAATACCTCTCATTATGGTTGATGATGTCAGTCTAAATAGCTCAAGTTTCGCAGGAGAAGTTGATATGTCTAACTTTTTGAGATTTTGGAAGAAAAATAAAGGCATTTATTCAGTGTTAACTAATAAATTCTATCAGCTCGGGCATATGAATTTTGTCGTAACGATTAGAGAACCTATCGGAGAGAGGAAATGTGAAGAAGGAAAAATTATCAGCAGAGCTCTCTATGAGTCTCAAAAATACAGCCTCAAAATATTTGAAGAGGAGTCGAGTCTTGAATCAATCTATAAAGGTATCTTAGGGCATGGCGAAAGTCCAAAAATAATGATGAAGTCGAAAGAAAAGATTTATCGTTCGCTCGTCGATTTGGTGAAAGAAAGACAGAAGCAGACAGCATTGAACCTGAACATGGTTTCTGAGATTTCTTTCAAAGCCATTCAATTGATGAAGGAACTCACGTGGTTACTCGAGAACACTGATTTCGTAAAGTATGATTTATTTTATTGATCAATGTTTAACCTCATATCAATGTCTACACAGTGATGAGAAAGATAATCTGCTTGCTGGTGTTCTGCTTGAAGAATTGACTTATGGCCCACAAAAGTTCACCGAACCTGATGCAGAATGGATAAAGCTTGTTACCAAGACTATTCTGAGCAACTTCAAGGTTAGTTCAATGTTCTCTGAAATTTTGTACAACTAACACTTTTTCTCTCACTTATTAGGTTGATAGTGAGGATAAACTCAAATCTTTTAAGCTTGTCCCACCTCTTCTTAGATTTGATCTTCCTTTTTCTAAAGGCGTCGAAATAAACACCTTGTCTGTTCATCAGACTCTCAAAAAATCGATTCAATCAGTCCCCACAAAACTGCTTCATCCGCTTTGTAATGCAGAACTAAATTCTACTCATGTCTATGACCAAATTTGGACCCTGCACCGGCTGTTAAATGCCCCACACTCGAACTGGGTCATGATATGCAGTGATCATTCATATGCAGTTGACTTTCTCGAATCGGTGGCGAAACTGTCACCCACAAGACTGATTTTCGACCTGCTTGCTGATACGCAGAATCTCTCTCAATTGACTGAAAAAATTCTGAGAGAATATTTAGAAATTTTAAAGAATAAGACGAACTCGCTCGTAATTGTTTTCACACAAACAGAAGCGGCGAACGGTAACTTTTTGGATCACTTTTTGAGAAACTTTAAAACTCTTTGCAACTTGGCTCCTGAGTTCGAATCCATCCTGATTGATACTTTCATTTCGCAGCTATCCGTGTCAATCAAATACAAGTATCTGAAGGCAAAGAGCTCAAGCGAACTTGATAGAAATTTGATACTTGATGAAGCAAAGAAAACGATAAGCAAGAAGATCAGGATTTGTGTTTTGCTCACAGATCACTTTTCTTATGAGAGTTTCATCAAAACGAATCCCAATTCTTTTTCGCTCTGGCCAAAATTCTTCCTTGACTCTTGGAACCAAAGTACCTGCTTAACTTTGAGTCAGCATACTCTTCATAACGAAAACGCATTGATTCCTTCATGTGAATTAAAAGCTAAATTGATTCACAACCTTTACAGCGAATTGAAAGAAGAATATCATAAGATCTTCTTTTCCCAAAGGGGGCTTCTGATGTTATCAAAACTGTCAGCCCAGCAACCAAATGAAAGCACCAATAAACTTCTCCAGAAAAGCGACTCTAATAATGTGCTGAGCTTTTGGAATGCGTTGTCCTTGGAAGACAACGGAGAGCATAACCCTTTCATCTGCTTTCGAGATCGTCTGAATCACTCGCTTCCTGTGGAAGATAGCTATTTCTCAAACGAAAAATTCATAATCCTCCACAAAGTCTATGCTCGCCTCCACGATAAAGTCGAGAAGAACTTAAAACAGGCTCTAGATGAAGTCAATAGTACGTTGAAGCAATTTCAAGACGTGTGGAATCAATATCAAAGAACAACAAACCAAAAGAATAAAGGGCTAGTCAGAGACACAGAAATACAGCTGAAGATTCATGATTTGACAAGGGCAATCGAAGAGAAAGAACAGACCATTAATTCCAAAAAAGTAGGCATTTACTCGAAGCAGAAAGAAATCACTCAATACGAATTCCAAGTGGAGAGAGTAAAGCACAATCTATCTACTTTTGGTGGGCAGATCTCTGAATTTATGCAGAGAATGATCAAGAAACTTGAGAAAGTCCCAGAGAGTCAATTTGAACTATTTGTTCAAGAAATCAATCTCAAAGACAAAAAGTCCAGACTTTACCCCATAGTTGAAATTCTTTGCGCTTCATTCTTAGGGAAACTGCAGATATTCGCAGAATTCGATCCAGAAGCTCAGAAGTCGCTCTTAACGTTAATTTCTTCAAAATACGAGTTCTTGCGGCTCATTGGGAAACATTTGAATGTGAGTCACGAAACATTCGGACTTCTGGATTACAAATCTACAAATAAACTTGAAAGGCACATTACGAAATTGTCAGAGCTTAAAGACAGGGACCAAACGGCATTTACAAAGATCTTGATAGAATGGTGCAATTTCTATTACAAGGAGACACTATCTTTGCAGGAAATGAGGTTGCTTCAAGAGAAGATGGAGGTGAAAAAATTTGAGATGCAGAATTGCTTCGAATTCCTTCAAACTTTCAACGAGTCAATTAAAAATTTAGAATCAGAGATTGAAGATACGAAGAAGAAGATTGATCAACTTACAGAAGAGCATAGAAGTCTCAAAGTTAACCTTGAAAAAAGCGAGCTGGGACAGAGCCGTATTGAACTTCTAATTAACTCTCTCAAAGTTGTGGAAAATAAATACCAGAATAAAAAAGTTAAATATCAGAAAATGCTGGAATCACTCTCATATGATTTAATTATTATCGCCATGGATATAGTGCTTCTTGGAAATTTATCAACCATCCACAAATTTGAAGTGATCAGCCGACTCTTATCCAAGAACGAATTTAACTCCAGCCAGAGTTCTGTAAAATTCTCGGAAGATTGGTGCTTTGATGATTTGTTCCTCGAAAAGTCCTATAAGCGAATTCTTAAAGTGCTAGGCGCGGACAACCTACTCAACGCCGTCTGGTGCTCCAAATTCGTAAATAGCTACAGTCGATTGAATTTGTACGAGTATCTGCTCAATCAGTATCTTTTCTGGGGATTCCATGAAACTAGCAAGCCAGGACTCTTTACACCATGTCTCTATTCGAATCTTGGCTGTGATCTGACGACTCTTTCAGAGCTAGTACTAACCGAAAAAGAAGATACTCAACTTGTTACTTTGACAATAAACTATCATTACCAGCAACCATTCGAAGTCGATCCCGAAAACACGCTTGCTATCACAGCGCTCAAGAAAATCGACAAGAGAGCCACAAATGAAAAGCTTGCAGCAGAATTGAAGGAATACAATAATTTCTTATCCACTCATGTGCTATGCAATCTCAACAACAAAAACACCGATGAAGATTGGATTGATCTTAAGTTGGTCCTCATGAAAGTTTTCAAACAAGGGGATATTGATAAAGCGCAGGAATATCAAGACCTGTACATTGCGAGCAAAGCCAAGCTAGCTTTGAGTCAACAGAAAATAGATAAACTCCTGTCACGTCCGGAGAAAAATTTTAGTCAGAAATCAGTTTTTGATGCGTATGAGACCGAACTTAGAGCTTATGAGGAAATCCAAGATTTCTCAAAAGAACTATTTTCCATGCGTGAGAACTTGCTGCATGAATATCCGATCATGTCAACCTACTGCAATATATTGTGTTTGCTTTATCATTCACTTTTCCAGTTTGGGAACCTTGCAGGCATCTCTGTCTATTCGTGGTTCCAATATGTGAGAGTTTGCGAAGCCATCTCGAGGAAAATACTGAGAGATATTACGAACAAACAAAAGGCGCAATCGAAAAACGCTCCTTCAAATAATGGAAACAATAATGGCAACAACCGAGAAGAATCGAAAAGTAGTCCGCAAAAAAGCCCTAGAGTCACTGCCATAAGTAAAGCTGGGCAAGGGAAGAAAAATAAGGAAATACTGGTTGCAAATGAAGTAGGAGAGGATAGATCTAAAGTCTCGATCAAGACAGCAGAAGGAGAAGACAACTCATTCTATCCAGCTATTCAAAAACCCAAAGAGAGAGATGCCTTAGCCAGAGCAAATAAGAATCAATCAGGAAAGGTGTCTGAGGATATGGCGCGGTTGAAGAATCATAAATCCAAGGAAGAAGTAAAAGACGACAGTCTTGATGTCGAAATAACTATCGATGAGCATTTCTTTTTCAGTTATCTCGTTCCCTCAATTTGGAGCGTTATTACTTCCAGCATAAACCATGAGTTAGTCCCTCTTTTCACACTGGTCTTTGCTTTTAACGTTGGTCTCAAGAAGGGAGTACTCAACGAGAATGAATTTGCTCTGTTCATGAAATATTTCACCGAAATTCCTAACTACAAGAGATGGAAATCCGATGTTTTTCTGAATGAAGAAGAGACATCCATACTCAGCAAAGCAACTTTGGAAGGGCTAGAAACTGCTGTCAAAGAATTTGTTGGCAATGACTTCCAAGAGCTCTTCAAGGTTCTGAAGGAAAAACAAAAAGAGCTTGGCGCAAAAGATCTCTCGCTAAATAAATTCCTTCACCAAGCATTACGGGATGAACTCAAAGAAGCAAACCTCATTCAAAAACTTCTGCTCTCTCTTTTCGCAAACAAATCAGACGTGAAATCGCGTTTACTACAGTTCATCCATCAAGAGTTACCTTCCATCTTTGACTACCAAGAAGAAGCTCTGAGAATACACTCATTTATTAAAACAGCAACCTGGCATATTCCAGTCGCAATCTTCAGTGCCCCTTCAATAAATACCATTAACACATTCTGTTCAATTGGGTCTTACTACGAGGTCGAATTAGAGGTTGTTCAATTAAATTCAGACATAGGAGAAGAAGAACGTACAACTGCTTTGACGAAGATTCAGTCAGCTGCGCTTACTGGAAGCTGGATAGTTATTCATTCTAAGCATTTGATTGATTTTTGGAGAGATGTTGTGCTCGTGCTTCAGACTCTCAGAGAAGAGAATAAAATCGTAAACAGCTTCAGACTTATTTTTGATTTCCAAGAGCTAACTGAAAAAGACATTGATCCCCAGTTTCTTTATGAGGAATGCGTTATCTATTATCTTAATGAGCATAATATGGAAGATATGGAAGGTTACAACGACGTTTGGGCTAATATTTTGAATCAAAATATCATCGACTTCAACGATAAATCAGTATTCCAAATGGAGATGACTCAAGGAATGAACAATAGTTTAAACCCATCAAAGCTTGTAGACAATCTCATTAGCTTTGAGCATTCCAAAGAATTTGGTTTAGATGATGATGCTAAATCCATTGCTACCGAACAGAATCCAATGATGATTCTTGACGAGTTTGATTACAAATACATGCCAGAAGTACAAGGGATGAGTCGAATCCAAAGTAATTTGTCAATCGGGCTTGGCAGAGAAGATAGTCAAATGATCGACCAATTGTTCAGAGGACCGACTGACTCGGCAAAAAAAGAAAAATGAATTGATTCACAGTTTTTTACAATTTCTATTACTTTACTGTGACCGAGTTAGAATTCATATTCTGATTTATGTAACAATGTTCATGATGTTATAAGTTTTAAAACCTGTGTTCCACAATAATATTCCAAAGACTCAATTGTTATTTTCTGTGTGTGATCACTTGAACGATTCTTTGTACGAATTATTTTGTAACAAGTACTTTGATAGCTCGAGAGAAGAACGGGTTGCACATTGCAATACAATTATGAAATTTTATTTATGTCTAAATTTTGAAGCAAAAGAAGATAAGGTGATTGTTGTTCAGAAAGAGAAGTGAAGATAAGAAGCAATTTTCACTTTTCGCAGAGAAAAAACACTAGAGAAAATAATAAGAGTTCGATCTGGTGTGAAAAATTCATTTTATGGAGAAATTTTGACCGATTGAACAAGTAAGATTTCGAAAAACCAATATTCAGCGCGCATTCAATAAAATTTTTTTTTCTCAGAAATTACAAGATATATACATTCTTAGCACACTCAATAATAGCTTGAAATTCCTTCATTCTTAATTCTTCTGAACGACTGAGGGAACCAATTACTCACTGTCGCTACTACTAATGTTGCTTGAAGCACTACCCGAGTCGCTAGAATCTGAGTCAGAGTCCGAGGATTCTTCTTTTTTCGATTTAGACGGAGCAGATTTTTTAGAATGTCGACGACTATCTTCATTCTTGTCCTTTCTTGATTTGTCATTATTACGATTTTTGCGCTCTCTTTCTTTTGATCTTGATCGGGAAGCTGACCTTGAGCGAGAGCGATACTTCCTCTGTTTTTGCTTTCGAGATTTTTGTCTCTCTCTGCTTTCGGAAGAAGATGATGATCTGCTAGAGCTTCTCTTTTTTCTTTTTGATCTCTTCTCATCTTCTCTTCTCCTTGAGTGTTTACTCGTTTTTTCAAAACGTTCGCTCCTTTCATTCTTCCTTTCTTCCCTTCTCTTAGAGCTTTCTGATAGCTGCTTGGCAGAGGTTTCAACTTGCTGCTCAGCAACATTAGGATTGCTCACATCCTCGATGCGTTTCTCTTTCATTATTTGCGCCAGTTTATTCAAATTAGAAGGGGCTTCTTTGTTAGGATCGCTAGGTTGAAGAAATCTCTTGAGGTTTTCAAGTTTTTCAGCTTCTTTTTTGAGTTGTTCTTTTTTGGATATTATTTCTTCTTTCTTGTTTTCAACGAGGGCTTGAGGCTAAAGAAAATTAGAGCTAATGGAAGAAGAAATTAGTTACAATTCCCTCAGAAGCATCTTGGGCTTCTAGGAGCAAATTCCATAGTTCTTTAGTGAATTTAGAGGCATTTTTCTGCAAGAATACGGCAAGATTTAGCTGTATTTTTCTGGGATCTAGGCCTTTTTCATCAGGAGTTTCAAGCGAGTTAACAACTAAATTGATGACTACATCGTCTTCAAAACCCAACAACTCAGTAATTCGTTTGTTAATCCAGTCCTTGATAACTTCAAAATTAACCTAGATAATAGGTCAAGTTTATGAGAAAGCCCAAAATGCATGCGAACAAAAAATTGAAATTTTGAAGAAGAAATGCCCCCATAGAACTTTGATTCTCATAGCTGAAGGATAATCGCATGAGAAACTCTATTTTAGTGGCATTTTATAGCGAAGCAATTATTATGGTGGGCAATCCTCTCTCTTCTTGGTTTCATAAAATAGGAAATAGGAAGAGGCATTGGAAGAAAGAGACAACTTTGAAATGCTGAGATGAGTAAAGATGAGTTTATATGGCTCAGATAGCAATCAGCATTTGGGAGCCCTTGTGAGAATATAATCAAAATAATAAAGAACTGAAAGCTTTTCATTTCGTACCTTTTTTAGGTCGACTTTCTTGCTGAACTCTTCAGGCCATTTCATTGAGTTGAGAAGTTTCTTGTCTTTGTTTGAAAATCGAGCATCTTGGTCTTGGCTGGTGCCACGATAGAATCCACCTCCAGACATATTGGCTTTAATAATCAGCTATTCCAAAATAACAATTTAAATTTTGCTATTTCGATTGAGGTACAACAAATAATCGTTCAAAAATGGTAGAATACCTAATCGAATTTAGAAGATACCTGAACTAATTGCTGAATACAATCATTTTTCAACGCGTGAATCATGCTTTTTCCCAATTAAAATTTTCTCTAATTGATTTCTCAAGAATTCGTTTCCTCATATGCGATTTTTATATGTTGGCAGCATGGATCTCCAGATTAGAATGACTTTGCCGTTTTTTTTTTTCAGAAAAATACATTTGTATGATACTACTACGAAACAGACAACAATGCAATTAAACATCAAGCAATTCGCTGATCACATCTTAGCCCAAAAAATAATTTCGTATTCCGATAGTGGAGTTTATCTCAAAGGGACTCATTGGAAAGAGTAAAAAGTAGTACTATTTCGGGTGACACGAATTTTGCTGTTTTAGTAGTTTATCCCTCCTTGAAAGTAGTAGTAGTAAGCGTGAAACCCAATTTTAATAGAATTCTTCTTAGTAATACTGGCTATTTTTTTTAAAAGGTAAATTTAATGTCATTATACATTAAAAGGTTAATTGCTTTCTTCGTGTTTTTTTTTTCTCTCTCTTTTGAAAACAGCTTCTAATTACTCCTCAATGCTCACACGCATAGCAAGATTGTGTGCATCACTAAAACAAATGTGTAAAATTCGTCTAGTTTTCGAATAGCTAGTCATTTTCTCTCTATTATATTTTAGAAATTTAGCAAAGAGGTGGAGGGACCCGATGATCATCATGAGTAGATTGAAAGGAGGCTAGTGGATAATAATGATAAAAGGATATAAAATCTACACCTACATATGTCAACATCTGTGAATTGATCTGCGTTTAATCTGAATGCAAATGAAAACTTGAGACAATTTACTGGAAGAATGAATAACATCATCATTATATATGATGATATTAGCATAAATGTCATTGTATATCCACATCAACTCGATAATAGAATCAGCTCTCGGCATAGGCCAGAGTAAAATTTTTTTCTCCTATACGAAGTAGGTTACGTGTTCGCAAAGTCTTGGGTCAGCCACAAGGTTGAGAACGGCCGAGAGAAGAAGCCTAGTTTGTGTGATAACGGCTCTCATCAGATTAAAGGAAAAATACCTTGATTCGCAGATTTTTTCCCATTTTACAGACAACGGTGACTGCATTCACAAGCAGTTTTTCAAGATTTACTTGGTAATCTCTTCATCTCAAAATCGTACTTTCTCATTGTCACAAATGGTATAAGTAGAGTCTATTTACTTAAAAAAAACCACGGATTTGGACTCTCATGTCTACTAAAGTTCCCAGAGTAGCTATATTCATTAGAAAAGAACACATCAAATTAGCCTTTCTTTTTTACGTCTTTAGATGTTCTGAAAAATTGGCTAAGGAAACAAGAGCTGCTTAAAACAGAGGTCCTTGGACTCTCTCACCCCCAGTCCAAACGAAAATACACGAGAAATTTCACTCTTAAAGGTCATTCATGCACTGTCAGACTCTGACACTCTAGAGATTAGCTGTTTGAGACTATGGTGGGATTATTTATCAGTCTCCTGAAAATAAAGCTGACAGCAATCTTAAAATCTAATTAGTCAGTGCACACTTAAATCATTAACAATCAGTTTACGGAGCTGATCTATAAGCAGATATAGCTGATCGAAAACTTCACAGCGCTAAAAAAATTTTTTTGATTCTGAAGAAAATTCAAAAAAAAGGAATGAAAATCGAACACAAAGTGATCGCATCATGGATGCTGATTCTGGCTCTTCAATTAGCCAGTACAGTGCACGCCGCGGTTTGTGATTATACACAGCAACCATTCACCTGCGATCCCTCTACAGCTGGAGTATGGCTATGCTTCCTGTTCTTAATTTCTCAATTTTTTCCATCTTGACATTAGGCTCAAAAGTCTCCGATTGACTTCACGCCAACTACCTGCTCAAACATTGCTGTGTTTAACCTCACTTTCTCTTCAGCTTCTGCATCGTTTGTTTTCGACGATACTACCTGGTTTAATTATCTGGTAACAACTTTTTTCATTAGATCAATGTTTTTTTGACCTCTTCTAATTCTCTAGTGGCAACCAACCTCATCTTTTGGAACCCTCGATGCTGTTTCTATGGACTACGAAATAAATAACTACACTGCTAAATGGCTTCAATTCAAAACTCCATCTGAGCATTCGATTCGTAATGTCCACGCCCCACTTGAAGTTCAAATATACATGGAGAACGTCAACGACCCTAAGAAACAGCCCGCGATGTTCTCGTTCCTAGTCTATCGCCCACAACCACCAGGACAAGAATTCAAAACAAATTTGACAAAAAACTTTTTCGATAACGCAGATTTCAAGGCTGATGGTACTGCTGGAGTAAAATATTGTTTTGCCCGGTTTCGGGACAATAATGCCCTTATCTTGTCTTCAGAATGCATTGACGATTGATCTCAGTCCCCTTGCTTCGAGAGTCAATGAATACCCATTGTTCTACAGATACCCAGGCACAAGTGTCGTTCCAAACTGTGTTAATCTCACCTGGTACGTGTATTCGTCACCATTATATGTGGCCAACAACACAATCATTGAAGCCTTCCAAGCTGGTATCAAAGCTTATGCCGATGGTCACACTGGGATTTTACAACTTAACGAAACAACTGATCCAGATGATGATGGAATTACAGTTTGGAGTAATGCAGGAAAACAAAACCGTAAGAGTTCTCGTGAAAAAAGTTAGATCTAATCTTAATTCTCTCGTTAGCCATCCCACTCAATGCTGAGTATATCGAACGATTCTGCTATAAGGAATTCGTAAGTTCTTTAATCCTTTACCTTATTCTCAATTTTATTGGGATTTTTAGTGGCGCAATCATATTCCATTCAACTACGGACTGTGGTTCGCTTTGGGTATGCTAGTTCTTTACTTCTGCTTCCAACTTTGTACCAACACTTCGAAGCCAATCAGAGATCCTGAATACAAAGAATCAGTCTGGGTAAATACTTTGTCAATTTGCATAGCTCTAAGCTATCATCTATTAGACTATTCATCCAGTGTACTCTCTTGCCAAGGTCAGCAATGAAATCTTCACCCGCAGAACGAGATTTACTGTTGTTTGGATGAATCTTACCAACAACGCCATTATCACTGCAGTCTTTGCCGCAAACAATAAGAAGCTAAGAGATAGTACTGAAGGTATCGTTGGTGCTGATATCTTCTTGTATGGTCTTGTCGGATCGGTTTGCGGTGGATTTTTCACTTATATCTGGGGTTTCATGTTGAGAAAGTTCTACAATCACAAGTACCGCCTTCTAAAAGAAAAGAGCAAGGGTGAGGAATCAGATGCCAACAAGATTGAAAAGTACGAAGAAGACGCCAACTTCTACCTTTACTTCTTCTATTTCCTCGCTTTTGCCTGGATGTGGGGAGGAAATCTCATCTTTGTCTGGCAAATGAATCAAATCAATCCAATTGACAGAATCAATGTGGTAGGAATGCAAAATCAGGAAATGAGCAACATGTGGGTGGCAACATTCTTCATCTCCATCGGTATTGATTGGCTGGTCTTGGACCCTCTTCACGTGCTTCTTGCCTACATTCTTCCTTTCTGGAGGCACATTGCTAAATGGAAAGGCTTCTTCTATGACAAGATTTGCCACGAAACCTGGATGCTCTACTCTAAAGAAGACTAATCTATTCTGATTTGAACTATGTTTTGTCTGTTAAAGGAGATTAAAAACCCATCTATATACTAACTAAGACGAATGTAGCTTAAAAGATTATCCATTTCTGAAACCCTTTATATTTCACTATCTTTGACTATCTTGGATGGGTCTCTTGATTCATAAGTTGATAGAATTACGAAATCTATAACAACAAAATTGATGACAGCTTGTATTTGACTATCAATATCTGATTAAGTAATACTTAACTTGAAGAGAAGAACAGAAGAGGCGTAGGAGCGTTTTGATTAGGAGTAGATAATGAGTGGAGAGACCATGCTAAGATTCTAAATTTGTTGCTTTCGTGACTGGAACACCACTTTTGTTGGTATAAAACATAGATTGATTTACGAGATGAAAAACCATTATTTCTGGGATACCAGTAAATTTGGGTTTCAGAACAGAATTTGCGGATACGAGCCTCTAACAACTCAGCATTATTAATCGAGAATACTAACTCTGGTAATGTCCTACTCTTTCTTCATTTTTCGAATAGCTTTCATTTTTTCTCCCCTCTCTTTATATTTGCCCAGCAATTTATGTCCAATATACGAGAAAAAGAGCACAGCTCCAGCGTAGAGGAGGAGCGAGTAATTTCTGCAAATTTGCTCTTTGACTGTGAGATCTCGACGTTGCTCATTATTTATCATGCTCTCACTTAAATGCTCAAATTTCTGGTCTTGGGATTCTGAGGTGAAAAAATTTCTGTATCCTTTGCAATAAGTTACAGCAATGAACATCAGCAGCATTCCAGAAAATCCCATGATCTCAGGTACTTTAGTTCTCCACATTCTATTTGAATAATGAAATCTCAGAAATCAGAACCCCAGATAACAAATTTACCCGAACATAGATTCTGCAAAACCCTTTTTCTGGAAAATCAAGAGCTTCTTTTTCCCTTTGATCTTACTGACACCAGACAAATCGATCTCGAAGAGCATCAAACAATCGTCGATATCATCTATCACATAATCCATCCTGTTGGATATGTATATATGCCAAAATCCTTGTCGTCCTCTATATTGAAGCTCCATCTTTATTTTCGAAACTAAATGTCTTTCCCAATCAGCATAGTTATTATTCAGTTTGTCCTTGTAAGTCAGTGTGAACTTAGCTAGCCATTGTCTTATAAACTCATCTAAATTTTCTGTAAGTAAGTTTTGCTTCTTCAGCACTTGAATATTTCCTGCTATTTCAGCAATTCTATTTCAGAGAACATCAACATATTGAAATCTTCAAAACATTCCGAAAAAATTTTTACTTTTCTTTATCCAATGTGCTCTTAAAAACTTCAATCAGTTCTGGCTTGCCCAAATCGAGGTATTTTGGCTGGTAGATGAAAAAAGCAATGGACTGAAATTGGAGAATGAGTAATCTTTTCTTCTTGGCTCTGATGTTGTTAAAAAATTCGGAAATGAAAAAAGGGATGCTGAAAGTACTGGAGGTTATAGCCCAAATCTTTTCCAAAGACTATAATCCAATCCTTAGCGACAGTGTACGGCAAATTTTCTTGGAGTGCCTTTTCTATAAACACAAGAGAAAATGAGTTTCAGATCAATGACAAATAAGGATCTTACTTATTTGGGCAATGTTTTCTTTTTCAATCCACTCTTGCTCGATACAACTCGTGAAAACAGATTTCCAGTAGCGGAACACTTCGATTGGCATGTCGTACTTAATGACATTCTGCTCTTTTATTCCCAACATAGCTGCAAATTTATCGCTCTATTGTTTATTTTACAACGACAACAAAAATACTTTGCTGATATATATTTTTCTTCTAAGAGAGGCTGAAAATTTGAACTCCAAAAAATTCAATATGGATCATCTTAAACGTCACTTTTATAAGTTGACTGTCTTGCGGCAGTATGTTTTTCACCGTTAGGAGGATGAATACCCAAAAAAGTTCATTATAGATTTTTCAAGGAACCTTTAGTTTCTTTCGAAGAGCGAGAGTTGTGAATTCAAATGTGCGTTGGCATTTACTCTTATGCCGATCAAAACCACGAAAAATGCAAAGGGATTCTGTTTGACATTTAAATGAATACAATTTGATTATGCCAATGACTAACTTGAGGCTGAAATTGTTTTAGTTAAAATATAAAATTTTCACCCTCGAACTGGAAAACTAAAAATGGAACGACTTGAGACTATCAGCAGACAACTCACCTACAAAGTATCGCATTTAGAGCTTGACTTTTCACCCATGACCCCTAGGACCTTGAGAAGAGCCCTATTAAAGTTACCATCACCGGAGCAGCCGGAAACATTGGATATGCTCTTGTTTTTATGATTGCTCAAGGCAGAATGTTCGGTCTTCAACAACCCGTTGAACTTACGTTTCTCGAGTTGCCCCGTTCCGAATCTGTTCTCAAAGGACTGATCATGGAGCTAAATGATTGCGCTCTGCCGTTGATCAGAAAACTTAGAGGTGTCACTGACCTCAAAGAAGGTTTTACCGGATGCGATGTGGCAATTCTTGTAGGAGCAAAGCCAAGAGGACCTGGTATGGAACGCAAGGATCTCTTGAGCGCCAATTCCAAAATCTTTGAGGTTCAAGGAAAAGCAATCAATTCATATGCCAGTCGCAACTGCAAGGTAAGCGTCATTATTACAATTTCTGTTGGCTTAACTGGCCGAATTATTTCATTTCATACAGGTTTGCGTTGTTGGAAATCCTGCCAACACTAATGCTCTTATCGCCATGCTAAATGCTCCAGATATTCCAAAGGAGAATTTCACTGCTTTAACAAGATTGGATCATAACAGAGCAATCCATCAGATCGCTGAAAGAGTCAAAACTGGAGCTGAGAACGTTAGAAACCTAATCATTTGGGGAAATCACTCTGCAACCCAAGTCCCTGACGTAAATCATGCAGTTGTCCTTGATGCAAAGGACAAGAAGGCCCGAAAAAGGTAAAGACATAAATTTTTGTGTACGACCTCTGAATAATCATGGGCGTTTTCTAGCGTAAGATCACTTGTAAACGATGATCAATGGATTAGAGGAGAGTTTATGTCCATTGTTCAGAAGAGAGTAAAAACTATTCGCTTGCAAATGTAGACTAACTACGATTTTCTTGTAAGGGTGCAGCTATTATTGCTGCTAGAAAGCTCTCAAGCGCAGCCTCAGCAGCCAGCGCTGTCTGCGATCACATGTACGATTGGTTCGTGGGAACTCAAGAAGGAGAGTGGGTATCAATGGCTGTTAGATCTGACGGCAGCTACGGAATTCCTAAAGATTTGATCTTTTCGTTCCCTGTCACTTGCAGCAATGGATCATACAAGATTGTCCAAAATCTCAAAGTATTAAATTTTTTTCCTGAGTTGTTGATTCATGTATTGATTAATTCTCAAGTGGGATGACTTCATCAAAAAGAAGATTGAAGAGACAACCAAAGAGCTCGAGGAAGAAAAGGCTATGGCTCTTGGCCAATAAAACTGCCAGATTAGTATGCTGATCGAGCTCTTAAATCTGAAAAAAACTTATCTAAAATTAAATTGATGAAATTATATTAACTCACTAGTTAATATTCCTTGTGTCTCGAATCAGCATACATAATTTGAAGAACTATGGTTAGTAAAAGGAATGAAGATATTTAACACTCAATTCACAACAAACTCAAAACACAATTTACACAACCTCAAAACACCATTTGTTTCTGCTCCTTTCAAATTATAACCCAAATTGTTTAGAAGAGAATATATCACTAGGGATATTTTAGAGCCTGAATTTACTATTAACTTTAACATCTAACAAGTGAATCTTCTAAGACAAATAGTTCGTTCTACACTTGGATTAGAGCAACAAAGTGTATAATACTGTTAGATAGGAGCAGCTAGTCAGGTAAATTGTCATCGTTTAATAATAATTACAAAACTTCTTTCTAGAATCTTGAAAATTTAGAGGAGGGGTTGAATATATCACTTGAAAGTGCCACAAAATATTTAAACTCAAGGAAGCTGAATGTTTCACAAAAAGGAGTTTATTTTTTTGCAGTCAATTCCTTCAAAATTAATTCTTCCATTAGCTTGATAAGATCAGAGCATCCTCGAATACAAAGAGAGAGCGCCTAGGAATGCACATAAGTGAGGTTTCAACAAAAGAGCAAAAACGAAATGTTGCTACCTTTTCGACATCATCCATCGTGATTACACCCTGTACATTCATAAAAGGTATTTTTTTGGTATTCTTCTTGGAAATAACTTCAACTTTAACTTTACCAACTTTTTCTTCCTCGCGAGTTGGATCGATAATCAGTTTTTCTCCAAACTGGATCTACTCATGGATGCAAGGTGAGAAAAATTTCTTCAATCATTAAATACGCAAGTGCTTGCTACGATCTGATCATATATCTTCACTTGAGCCAGGTTCAAAACAAGGTAGCAGCTATTCACTAGATGCGAGAATATTGATCCATCACTTTCAATGATTGTGAGTGAGATATCGAAAATTGACTTCGGATATTCTGAAAGCACAATTGTATTTTCTAAGACGCCGATGAGATCGCTCTCCCATTTTGAAGCCGCACTGATGATTTTTGGATCATCCTAAGGAAGGTCTTTACAAAGTCTTCCATGTAATTGAGGTACCCTTTGATTTTTTCTTTGAT
>ENA-UOUE01000672-UOUE01000672.1-compost-metagenome-genome-assembly--contig:-NODE-672-length-26919-cov-14.338760_pt1 | contig 26919 bp, 17 predicted proteins | sample MGYA00238146_ERZ747223 | MGnify/ENA primary metagenome ERZ747223 (study PRJEB28781, sample SAMN06268865) | compost metagenome | isolation source: single cell | place: USA: California, Emeryville, Joint...
GATAAAATCCAACCCTGAAACGTTAAACGATGGATAATTGCCTGCAGGCCAGATTTGAGGAAGAGCATTACAGTCTGCTTTGCTAGTTGGCGGAAAACCACTGCCACCTTGGTATCTAAAAGTAATCCCACCGGTTGTGCCGGAAATACTAAAGCCTGAGAAATTCTGGCAGACGCCGATTGCTTTGCTAAGGAAGGTAATTGTGTTAATCGGTTCCTGTAAGCCTGTTTGGGCGGCGTTCAAAAGTTTCTTTGTCGCTGTCGCTAGATTTTTCACTGTGTTTCCGGAGTCCGCTGAGATAGAGTTATCGACGATGATATCTAATGCGCTTGAGGGAATTATAATTTCAAAAAACAATGTGATCAGAGTCAATATATTAGGTTTCATTTGAATTAATTTCTTCAATACTTATTCAAGAATTATAAAATTCTTATAGGATTATTTTGGAAGTTAGAATCAAGCGATTATTTCGATTTAGTGGAAAAAATTTGATACCGGTAATTGCATCGGTAAATCAAACTCAATCGGCAAAAATAGGGAAGTGACACCCTCGAGCATGTATAGATCTTTCTTGCAACCTCCAACCAGCACTCAATCCACCAAACAAAGGTTACTGTTTGCTTTGCTTCTCATTTTGTATGCTAAAATTTGCTTAGGAATGCTGTTTAGCTGTACAATAAAATCTGCCAAAACTCCAACAAACATGAAGGAAAAATCTCCAACCAACATGAAAAAAATTTTTTTTTGGATAGATAGAAATTTTCAAGTAATAGTTCCATTCTACTTCAGATCCGACGCTCCTCCATATTTTAGTTTGATTATTGTTAGAGCTTTCTCCTTTAACTTACGTTTGCATTGATTACCGGTGAAATCGGGAAAACTGGTATTGACTCTTTAGACTCAAAATGAGCCACGAAATTTAGATTAAATGTTAGAATTTTAAATTTGAATGCAAAATAGCAATTAATGGAAATCAATATATGTCACTAAGCCTCAAATGTTTTCGAGAGCTGCTCAGTTTTTGTTTTTTACTCAAGAAAATGATTTGAAAAATGAGTATTACTCATGGCTCTTCTCAGAGACGAGTCGAAAGATGCAGCTTAATCTGCTACAGCAGATAATATGCACAACCAGATTCATTTAAGCCACGTTAACACGTTTCAGAGAATGCGCAAATAATCAATTGACTTGGGATTTGTGCCTATCAGAATTGCAATGTTTACTGACGAGTTGAAAGGAATGAAAAATTGAAAACAAAGTTGATTAATTATTATTCAATATGTAAGCAGCTTTCGCTGCAACATTTCAAAACTTGAACAAATTTTTGAATTGTAAACGGGATTTGTTAGATACTTCTTTGTGAAATACAAGTTATTTGTGGAGTTATAATCAGAATTTGTCTAGTTGGGCCATTATTACTGATGCTGATTAGCAGATAGTAGAATACTATTCGTCGCAAGTTCGAATGTAGGGTTGACAATCGCTTCCTGGCTGTATCTCGGGTTAATTGAGTTTATAGTGATTCACTCCAAGTCATTTGAGATAAAATTGGCATTCATTAAATTAGAATCATCGATAGCATCGTCTTATGAAGATGTAATTCAGAGTAATTTCCCTTGGACTCTTGTTTGCTATTAAAATCGATAGTCCAGTCAGAGTTAAATTGGCAAGAAAACCTTTTTTCATAACCAGAAAGCCTCATCTCTACCAATTAAAGACACTTTGATCCTACAAATTGGGCTATTCGCCTTTAATAGATGTTTCTTGCGCTTAATGTGTACGGAATGGAGTTCGTATAAAGATCACGACATGAATTATGATAAGAAAAAATTTAGTTGACATCTCATTTTAATTGCTCTTTAACAAATTATAGCTTGGAATTGTGACAGTGGTATTAAAGTTCATACAAACCCAGCGAATTAATACAAGCTCGGAATAGCGGTGAAAATTATCCTTTATTGGGACTGAATGCTTTCTAAATTATAAATCTATATATACTTAATAAAATGAGGTTGTTGTTTTATGGTTGGGATTTCATTCTATTCTTCCTTTACTAATACCTGAACCCAACAAATCTAGAGAATCAGCTTAGATTCTTTCCAACTCGAAAGTCTGCTCACGTCAAAAATGAATTCAACGTCAAGCAAAATTCATTTCTGATATAATAAACAAGCTGATTTTAATCCTGAATCGTACTCATCCGAAATCAATTTTCTAACTTTACTTTTTATTTGCAGACCGCTTGCTTGGCTGTGACAAAGTACAAGTTGAGCTATTGGCATGAGTTACAGCCTTTAACAAAATGGTTTTATTTCACTCGTACTCAGCAAAGTTGATAATCTCATTGTAATTTACAAGATTGCATTGATAACTCTCAGTTTCAATCTGATCGATCTCAATGAAAGAAACCATTCTTGATGATTCGCATTGGTTTTCAAATGCGAAAGAGGACAAAATATATCTTCTGAAAACAACTGCTCTTTTGATTGAAATTCATGATGGCACGAAATATCTAAAAAAACAGAAAAAAGCTTTAAAGCAGCATTCTCTAAATAAATAAAAAAGATTGTCTTCGTAGTGCTGCTCCACACTTGGTTACAGGTTTAGAGTTTTTGATATGGTTGAAATGGTGAATGTTGTGAATTTTTTAAATGTTGTTATTGTATGGAGAGCGGCACTACGTTTGGTGACATTATCTTAGGCTATCAACACTTATTTAACCTGAGATTTACTGACGCCAATCCTTTATGGGTCAAGTTTTATAATCTCAACCAGTTTCGATATTTTCCACTGACCATGCTACAAGATCCATCTACTGATCATACGAGCTCTGCTTATCAATTTCAAATTTTTTTTTTCGTTGAAAAAATTGTCATCGTCGAACTCATCGAGAAGAGTGATAAGATTATCGTTAGAAATCTATTCATATCATCAAACCCTAATCAGTATCATATATCATATTTAATTGTTTTGCTTTCGTTTAATGGTCGGCAACTTCGTATATGTTTAATTTGTTTGATGAGCATTGGGTGTTGGTTTTTCGGAAGCTTTTGTTAGAAAACTTTGTTTTCAGCAATGCGACGATAGAATAAGCACTCTTGCCTTCAAATCTAATTCAGAACATTAATCTGGTTGCTGGGTTTTTGATTAGGCTATATGCTTGCTTATTTTTATTCTTTAAACTCGCGGAAATGTCTTATGACAGATTGAAACTCCCGTCTCCTCGGGACCAATACGAGCTGTTTAATTTCAAGAAATATATCGAAGCCGGCTTAGAAGACCCTGATGAGGACATCGAAAACGAAAAAACATACTACGAAACTATCATGAACAGCACCTCCAAAGCAAATCTCGCGCTTATTGACGTAACAGAGGACCTAGGACCATGGGAGGACAACAATCAAAAGCAGCACTCTATACTCACCAAACCTTCTCCCAAAAAAATGCTCAATGAATCGGCTTCAAGCAAAATCCTTCGTTCTCCTCAGCAAAAACCAAATCACCTGACTCCTCGCGAAAGGCGTGACTCTAAAGATTTGAGAGGTTCACCGGAGAGGATCCAAGAACAGAGATATTTTTTTCCTAACTCAATGAGCGTTCGCCAACTGAATTCAGTCTTCGACAGCGTATCTCAATCCTCAGCTATCAGGCATCACGAAATGACCTCTTTTCCTGAGAATTCAGTCGTCAAAATTGAAACACCTCAGACACTCGTGGCTGATAAAACAGGACAGTTAGGGTCGATCTCCCTTGAAACACAAAATCACATGATAACAAAAGAGAAAGACGAAGGCCAAGATGGGCCAAGTGAAGAATTGCCTTATAACTTCAGCAGAATCTCCAGGAGAAACACTTCTGAAGGAGGGGTGAGTTTAATGTGGAAAGATCCTGGTGCTCGTCCAGAGACTATGCAGCAATCTAGAGCAAAACGATTGCTCACTGCGACTGTAGGAGCTCAGACCGAAAGCTCGAGCCCTCAGAACTACATTCAAAATCATCAAAATGCGCAAATACAAACAAAATTGACGACGAATCTCAAGAAAATGAAGCGCAGTATGAGAAAAAAGCAAACTCAATCAAAACCTTCTTTTACTTTGGAACAGCAAGAATATTATTCGCCAATAGGTGGTTTGAGTCCTAGAGAAATGGTGGTCGGGAATAGTATCTCTCTGAAGAAACCTGAGCATAGTTATCATATGACTCGAATTCAAACAGAAGGTTATTTTAATGAATATAATTATGACCAATGGCATCGCGATTTGACAGCAACCGAGCCAGGGGACACGGATAGAAAACCTCTGAAGATAGATGGGATAGGTCAACCTGTTGGACCAAAACCGAAATTTAAGTCAAGATCGATCAGAACTTGCAATCATCACGCTGAACAGATAGAATCAAAGGGGAATATATATAATCCTGGAACAAAGGTCCAACCAACGGTTATTCCATTCGCTAAAAAATCCTATACTGATCAGGTACCTACGTGAATATGTATTAAGTTATATTAATTATTTTTAACATCTCTGATAAAGGCTGAAAGTAACCAGAGCATAAAGGACACGCTTAAGATATTAAAGAAAATAAGTTATAATCAAGCTCATCGGCCTGCAACTTCCAAGCAAGAGAGCAGTATCCCCAAGCGCTTGTTTGTGATAAAGAAATTCAACCCGAAGTTTTTTACAGTCACGATCGAAGCGTCACCCAAGGCAGATCAATTTAAACTTTCTTTTTTGAGTCCAAACAGAGAAACACCAGAGCATGCCATCTTGAATGGTAATTTCCTTTCATCTTAGTATTCAAATCAACTAACATTCCATTAATAGTCCAAAAGCCCCAGGAAGAACCACCAGAAATGAATAATACCCACGTGAAACCTAGAACGCCCACTGCAAACCACTCAGCAGCACAGACAGTGCAAACGAAAACTAAAGACTCTACTAATACTCTAGAGCAAGCAAAACCAACCAAACCGACCAACCAAATTCGAAAATTAAGCTTCACAAACGCTTTTTTGAAAGCCTCTTATCAACCTAAAGCTCATTAGAGTTTATATAATTTTTTACAAAATCAAAGAGTAACCTTACTTTTATAAAATCATTTCCAATATCGATTCTACATTGATATCTGTTATGCTATTTATTGATAGTTAACCGTTGATATACCACTTTCCTCATCCCCTAAACTCTCATCGGACTGAAATTATCAAGGATATTATTTCATTTGCAAGTTGTCTCACTATCCTTGCTAAATCTATATAATTTTAAAGGAATCGTCACCAGATTTATGAAAGAGAATATTCAGGCCGCTGGCCATTAATGCTTAATATATAATAATATCAGGTCCTTAGGCCTGTGGCTCTTCGACAAGCGCGGTATGTCTTGCCTGCTGTGCTTGCTCCACCTGCTTCTCAATGACGTCTTCGGGCAGTGCATGCGCCACGTTCCTGATATCCTGCATTTCGAATTGAAGTCTCGCTTTCGTTAGCTTATATCTCTTGTAGTACTTAAACAACAAGAACCCAATGACCAGCACCGTCAACGTCAGCGTCACAACCGCAATGACGATCCACGTCGGAGTCGACAGGCCTCCCATGAGACCGACTGAAATCTGCACAGACTCATACACCAACGGGATCGACCAGCTGGTAAAGTTATTCCCATTCGCATAACCGTTCAATTTAGCTACCACAACCCCGTAATAAGTCACTGCCTCATTGTCCTTGAGATCGAACTGTTGATTTCTTTTCTGTTGGGTCTGCGATTCGAAATCCTGTAAGCTTAGAGATTTGCTGACATAAATCTTGTTGGATTTAAGGTAGTCGTCATGTGACTCGCCTAATTCAGCGTCATTTGGCAGAACACCGCATTTGGAATATGCTTCAAGTGTGAGTCTGTCTCTTGCAATTAACACGTTATAAATCGGTTCGACGTCGTAATCCTTGAATATATTCTCCTGTTGATCCACAGCCGCGTCGCTCCAGACAAGCTCGACCGTGGATTGGTTCTTGGTGTCAATGTTCCAATTCACAATACCGTTTCCTCCGCGATAGAACGAATCGTATGGGAGCACACTCTGCTCGGAGAAGAGCCTAGTCTGGAATCTATATAAAGCTACTTTCTCGTTTGTGGTCTTATTATTCACCACGCCGTCTAATACTGTGATCCGGACGTAAACAGTGCCTTGTCTGACTTTGAGATGTCCATACAGCACTTCCTCAGAAGGACGGCTGACCTTGAGATCCCAGTGGTTGCTCTGCATCTTTTGGATTGAATCAGTCGCGTCAATACGGACTTTTCCGTAGCATTCTACCAACTCTATAGCGAGAACACCACTTTTCGAAGCGTAAATCTCGTAGATCGCTGAGTGCTTATCGCTCACTCGGTTGAAGTGCAATCCGCCCACAGGCAGCGCCAAAGGCTTCGTCGATTGGACGAAAATAGCGTACTTAGTGGGGAGAATGTTAGAATTTCGCAATTTGAATTCGAGGCTCGCTTGCTGGCCTGCTCCATCGTAAACCGAGAGGATTGCCGCTAATTGATAGCTCCCGATGACAAGAAGCTGCGAGGCGAAATAATCACCATTCTTGTCTTTTTCGGAAGAGTAATTCGCTGTAAACGGCATCCTGGTTCTATATTCTTCGTTGTTTGCCTGTTTAACCACAAGCTCGCCGTCAAAGAACGTTGGGAAGCCTGTCGCCGCAAGAGCCAACAGGTCTTTTAATGTGCTTTTCGAGCCGTAATTATACAAATTGATATTAATCTTCACCTCGAATGGGTCGCTTGCATTGAAAATAGGCAGCGGCACAGTATACTTGACTTCTTGGTTTTGGTTGAGGTAGTCTGTATGCATGACTCCATCAGCCAATTTGATTTTCTTGTTTTCAGAACCCGCAACTATTGAGAATTTCGTATGCGAGTGAGCCTCAATCTTGATGAAGAGGTTAGTGTAAGGCTTCGCGTGGGAATCCGTTTGCGTTTGAGGATAAAGACTAAAGAAATGATCGCCATCTAAAGGAGTGTGCTTTAAAACAAGGCTTTCATTGTTGCGAGATGGACTATCATAGACCGAAGCGGTGATATTACCAGCAAAGAGCTGGACGTCGATGTAATTATTTATCGTCAAGGCCTCTTTCTCACTGGAGTTTCGCATTTGTTGGTATTTGAAGTATATCTTGTCACCAGGCTCTAAGATATCTGTGTAGAAATGCCCGTCTACGAGAACAATGTTATCTTCAGGATGAAGGACGACAACGTTTCCTAGAGTGTTGTTATCAAAAGCCTGCAGCGTGATTGAAATATAGCAAGGTGTAATTCGCTTCGCGGTTTCCTCAGGCAGGACCATTAAAGTGGTACCATCTAGGAGCGTTCTGTGGATAAAATACGCGTTAAGAGGCTCTTCACGGCTTTGCTCTGACTTGAAGGCATATGCTTCAGTAGAGAGTCTTCCTTTTTCAACATGAGACCTGATTTCGATCTCATCAGGACTATCGAGGTAGTATTGGAATGCCTTCGTATCATTTTCATCCATAGCGAATTCAAACGGATGGCCACCCAAGATAACAGTTTCCTTATTATCGTCGAACGAGGCCACGATATGATAACTAGCGTCTTCGCCGCCATAAACACCAATGGTCCATTCTCCATAGAATTCCTTGGAGTGTCTTTTTGCTTGCTCTTGAGTGAGCTTGAAATGAGTGCCATTAAGGTGGAAATCGTTGTCTTCAGGGGTTGGTCTTGTGGAGGTACCTGCAGAGACGACGATGTATAGTTTTGCCTGCGAAACAGGGGTAATATCGATTGAAAGGGTGCAGTTCTGACATTTGGACTTGCTGATTGACAACTCATAATACCGAATTTGGTCCTTGAAGATAAAGTCATAGACCGGCGTGTGAGAGTTCAATATCACGTAATCTCCCGATACCATGATGAGGAACACAGGAGGTTCGATGATGTCTTCATTTGAGTCGACGTCGCCGCTGGTATCAGGATAAACAGTTAACGTGACAACGCAATTTATGACGTCTGAATGGCATAACTCCTTCAGTTTGTCTGCTGGAATGACGAACTCGTCTTTGTATTCACTCATCGAGTGTGAAACTATACCTTTCGCAGAGAAATCAAAGTCTTTGTTTGTAGGGTAAGCAAGATCGGGCTGCGTAACGAAGGAATGGTTCTGAGGCCTATAGGACTTAACCTTCGCAAAAACTGAGACTTTCTTATACTGAGACCAAGCTTTCACGACCAATAAATTCGATAGACTGCTTGGATAATAATTGAATCTATAAGTCTGATCACGTAGGATGGGCTGGTACGAGCTGACTCCTTCCGCCAGATCCACCGTTTTCTTGCTCTTGGACACGATGATGTAGCCTCCGACGGGGTAGGTGTAGTTCGTGAAGGCTGATAAATAGATCGTACAGGTTTCATACTTCGAAGTCGAGTTCGAGAAGTGGCAGGCACTTCGCAATTGGTTTTCTTTCAATGCAACAGAAAACGTGTTTTGCGTGCGAGCAGTATACGATGTTTGGTTCGGGAAGACAATCAAAGGATTGGCCGACACAAAAAGCTCGTAGTCCGAGCGGCTGCTCTTCGTGAAGAGGAGATCACCGTCTTCAGGCGAGTAGTCTATCTCGAAATACATCGGCATTGACTTAGAAACGGTGAAATCAAAGGGGAAGCCGTCTCGAAGGTAAAGGAATTCTTCTGAGTTAATATAAGCGATGGAGAAGGAATACGTATCGTAATATTGAGACCGGTTGTAGGGTTGAGGGTAGACAGCGATCTGGTACAACCCTTGTGGGTTGAAGTCTGGATAAAAGCTGGAAATTGTCAATTGATTGCCATAACTTCTCCAAGCATGCTCATCCGATTTGTTTGATGGAAGGCTCTTGCCATTGACGTTCATGTACATTGTAACTTTGCCTCTGATTGGTTGAATCAGCACGGTGATCGAGCCGCTGAAATTCTTTGGGAAATTCGTTCTGAATTGGAAATAAGCAACTTCGTCTTTCGAAATGCTATGGCGAAGGGTAACACCTGCTGGGAGGGTTAGTGGCTTATGGGTCGTTGTACCGGAAGTGGTGTTTTTGCGATGGATAACCGGAGTGATGAAGAAGATCGAGGCTTCGAGTGCTGTTAACGTCAAATTGTATACTCCTGCAAGCGTCGTTTGAAGAGGCGATCGAGCGACGTCTATGCTCCAAGCCGTGCTCGTGGTATGGAATGGCAGGGCATTAGGGTCGTAAGGAGCGAAGTTCAGCGTATACTGCCCTCGGCCTGATAAAGGTGTCACGCGGAAAGTAACGCGCTCGATGTTTGCTTCATTCTGGATTCTGAACGTGAACTGCCTCTGGACAAACGCCGCCATTTCAGCCTTAAACGTCGAGCCCTCGACGAGCTTGGTCACGGTATTCTTTTGATCGACCCAGATCTCGTAGCTGGATTCATTAGTCGAAGGGTTTTGCGAGGCGCCTAACACTCCAATCGCATAGTGACAGTAATGCGTGTAGTTAACATGACTCGCATTGAAAGACCCAGATTTCCACATTTTAGATGAATTGCTGTAGTACACGAGTTTTTGAATAGCACCGAGATTTGAGAAGTTTGCTGCTGTGAGGTAGCAGTCTTCCAGGTACTCGCAGCGGAAAACAGCGACATGCACGTTACCTGTATTAGCAAATACTCCCAAATCAGTGCTTAAGTTGCACTGCGCGTGGTACCAGAAGGTTTGCACTTCTCCGTCCTGAATGAAGCTCATGTATGTTTTTTCTGGAGCTAGGGTCTGGCCGCCGTACCAGCTTTTGCTCTCGGTGTTAATCGGTCTGTAAGAGATGGAATAAGCGACTGTTTCAGTGGGCTTGACGGTGATATATATCTTCTTATTGAAACCAAACTTCTTTCGCTCAAGCGCAGACAACCGAATCACTTCCTCGCCGTAGGAGGAGATATTCCACAGGTAATCCTGCAGCCTGCTCGGCAGGACATCAGGATGGATGAAGTAGTTGACTAACCCTTCATAGAATTGGAATGTCAACAGAACTGATGAGTTCTCATTGACTCTGTCCTCATCGAGATGAATCACGTAGGTGTTTTGCGTTTCTGCCATCGCAACGTCATCAAATCGAATGTATTGCCTTATCCTTTCGACTGGCCCGTAGGTTCTGGCCTGCACGACCACAGGATCGTCAAAAATAAGCCTCAATGTCCAATTGCAGTCAGTGCAGAAATCCGGTTGAGTTTTATGAATAATCGTAGCAAGACCAGAGTCCCATGCGGTATCGAAGTCCATTAACGAGACTACTGGGTTCTCCGCGTCTCCTATTTCCCTGGAAATGTAAGCTTTCATCGGCATAGAGGAGTTGGAACGAGTGTAGAGTCGTGCAGCGTTGATGATGACTCTTTCAGTGGTGTCGTTCTTTGGGATTTTGAAGACGACGATGGAATCGCTTCCATTCTTCGAAGAACGGGGGTAAACTCTTTCGTTGACGCTGGCAGTGTAGTTGGTCGGGTGCTCGAATCGAAGTTGGTAGTCGCATTGCTCACCAGATACGCAATCAACACCGATGTAATAGATTTTTTTGGCGCTTCCTTGAGGAAGTTGCCTTGCTTTGATGTCGATAAGGAGGAAATGCGTTCCCAGAGTGTAGTAATCGTTCTTGGTAGAGTTTGCGCGTAGTTCAGTGTCAAATTTGGTCGCAAACATCCTATAGAAGTTGTCTCCGTTGGAGGTGAGGTAAACTGTGAGGTCTTCTGGAGGATCAGGTACAGCAAATTGGTAGATTTGCGTAGATTTTCCGGGTTGAACGCCGTGATGCGTGGTGCCCAAGGAGAGTTTGATCGGCTCTAACGCGCTGGAGTGAAAACACACAGCGGCAAGAACGAAGAGGGAGTAAAACGTGTTGAAACGTGGATTTTTCATCTAAATAAAGGATTTATTACTTTGAATTTTAGAATATTGAGTTTAAATCAATGTAACATTCAATACGTTATGAAAGTGAGAACGGTGATATTTATGTTTTTTTTTTCTCTCCAGCTTAGTATTAATGAGGACTAAGTACCATTGTAGTTTTTTTTTTTTGGGATCTGGAATTAGGATTTAAAACCACAGAATGAAGTGATAAAATGACAATCCTTCTCAATTAGTGGGAATCCCTTTTTCTACTATAGAGAGCTATTTATGATCTGTGCTGAAATATAACGCAATTTGTGTTGAACCATTGCGCTGATAGATCTCTTACTCAAATTAACGATCATATAGAATCACAAGTATATAATATTACGAAGACTCATCGATGAATCGTGTGCTTTTAATAACCAAAAATAATGCCAGAGATATTATCTCATCATTCTTTTTTAAGTAACAACGCCTCTTACTACTTCAAAAAGAGCCTTTTTTCTGGATCTGAGTACTCTTTTGCGAATACGGTCATATATTGCCCTGGATACGACGGATTTAATCTATATTTCTATTGAACACGTGTTAGTACTAGCATAACTCATGCTAGAATACGCTAGATGATCTTGGTCGTTCTCGGACGACTTTAGTGCTGGGCTGAAAAGCTGTTTGATACATTGTTTTCATGCCCATATCTACTCTTGTAGCGATAGGCGAGCTATCGTTGGAATATAAATAAGCATCAAGAAAGAACGCTAACCCTTACGCTTTTCGAACTTTATTAATATTAATCATTGTGGTTTTGGATAATTCATTGAGACGTTCCTCTTCTGCAGTGGCTTTTTTGAAATCTTCTCTATATGTTGTTTGCGCGTCTAATTTTCTGTCTCCTACCACTGTCACTGGTCTCCCAGGACGGTCTGTTGTCAAAGCTTTCTCGCCCCAATTCACATACTCCGTCTATTAATTTTTGAGAATTCCGGCGCTCTACAATGCAGCTATACCTTATACGCTGAAATACCTACTAAAGGCACCTTATACGCTGAGCGGGTATTGTGATCTCTGGTTGTAGGCACTGGGACCCAAGCTGGATAGTCACTCTATTGTCATTATTTATATCCGTATTGAAGCAACATTACTCAGTTGTTTTTTTTTTACCTTAGCTGTTGTTCGCAATTCCATCGTACTTCCCCTATGCTTAGTTGTGAAAAAATCGTTTTTCAGGACAAAGCTAGGGTAAGGGTTCTTTTTCGCATAGTCGCGCTGATATAAACTAGCTCTTTGCAATTTGCATTCAGGCTTTATCTCGATTCTGCTCCTTGGATACTCAAAAAACGGTTTGTATTCTTTTAGCTTTTCTCTCTGGAGAAACATTATTCAGAGCTTTAGACCAGAGAGACGAAAATTACTTTGGTTTCTGGGTCTTCTGTTAAGTCGGCTGCAGATACTGCCCTTCTCAGCCTATCATCCATTGTTCATTCAGATTAAGAGAATTCTATTCCGGCTTTACTGATAAGTTTGGCCAAGTCTTGTACTGGGATCAATGTTAAAGGAAGTCCGTGTCTCGGAACCGAGGTCTTTCTTGTAAACACTCACAAATTGGTCTGCATGACTTTCTCTGAGGTACTGCGTCATTTTATCAGTTGGTCTGCCTCGCATATTGTTGACAACAACTCTTCTCTTTGTCGCTGGATCAGGAGTCTGGCTCCGGGAAAGTCGAACACTACTCATTGATTGCTAGCTGTCTTTTTGCAAGTCTTGAGGGATAAACAAATTTTATTGAAATAAAAGTCCGAAACGTCAAATTAATTACAGCAATATATTTTAATAACACTGCATAATAAGCTCTCGTAGTTACGCATGGAAGTCTCTCATCTACAGATAATCGCAATTATGAGCTCAAGAGTTTATTTTTATGAAAATTCCAAAGGGACACATATATTATAGCTATGGCTTGGCAAAGAACAGCGCTCGAGTTTGGGAGTGATGAAGAAGAAAGCGAGATAAAAAATTAATTATTTTATCTATATTCCCAGAAAAAGCACGGAAACCTCTCCATCAGATGACTCATTCGCGAGTTGTGGATCTAATCTCAGTTTTATTGTGCGGCGTAACATGACTACCTCAAAACAAATGATTGATTGAAGCAATTTATCGGTAGTTGTACATATGATAATACTAAGAACCAACATCAAGGAACTCCATCTCATTTCCTAACGTACTTTTCATCCCTTATTTGGACTTCATAATTTAAAGTTTTTTATATGAGGCAGTGCCTCACTTTTTAGACTATAAGCATTCACCTGAGAAATACAACTTTTCAAAGGTTAACAAATTTCAATATTTATACATTTCAATTTTCCATTAATAAATGGAAACAGCTATTTACAGTTCATCAATAAAACTACCCAGAATTAAGTGCCCATTACAACAGCTAATCTCTTCCTCGAATTTTTCAACTTGATTGGTTTATTCAAAAACGACCCAAAATGCGTTTGATTGCTGAAAGTCAATCGCAGAGCTTCCATTGGATCTTCCTTCATCTTCCCCACATCCTGCTCATAGAAATCCTCAAGATGGTTAATCTCAAGATGCATTCTGAGCTTTATATCCTGGAAATCACGTTCCTGCTGATCCAGATCATTGATTAATACATTCGCATATCTTCTATGCAAACTATTAATTTTCTTATTCATAAGAATCGGAGCCGCTGCAAGCGTAGTCGAGCTTCTACCTCTCCTCTCAATCAGCGTATCCAAGCTCTCCGATCTCCCATGAAATGCTTCAATATTCGAAATCTTCCTCTGAATAGCTCGAATCTGCTGATCAGGAGGAAGTTTATCGATATTGAGATCAGTGCTGAATAAATCTTGATTCGGTCGATATTGAGTTTGAAAAAAGAATTCGCTTTGCTGCTGCTGTCGAATCTGCTCGTCTTGCAGCTCTTTCTCTCTACGCCGAGCTTCCTTTGTCTTCTCAGCTTGCTCAGCCAGTTTCTCCATCAATTCCTCCTTTGTAAGGTCTCTGTCATATATTTTTTTCGCTGCTCTCTTCACCACGGTAATCACGTTTTCCGCTCTTTTTTTGAAATTAGCGTGGTATCGCTTGTCTTGAGCCAGACTCAGCCTAGTCTTTTCCTCAAGCAGTTGCTTTAGGTAATTCAAGCCGCTGTTAATTTCCTCCTCATCGATTTCCGCATGCAATTCCTCTTTGTCGAGTTTCCCGGAAGCAAGGTCATCTCCGAGCCTGTCATAGAAGCCATCTATGTCATTTTTATCGTCTGGGTTGTACTCTTGCTTATCGCGCTCATCTAGCTTGAGGTCCGTGTTTGGTAAGCGAAACCCAACAGTTTTGTGTCCTGCTCTAAATGCTGCTTTGGAGTTCGCTCGAGAGGTGATAATACGGATTCTTGCGTTGTCTAAAGCCGTGCTTACTCTATGGCTAAGAGGGTCGTTTCTACCTTCGTCCATGCTCTTTCGAAGCTGGATCTCCTTTGCAAGAGCAGCGATTTGATTTTGCACCTTTTGCTGAAGATCAGCATTGTCTTTCTTTACTTGATTCATTATATTCATGTCTTTCATCAGATCTTTCACATCAATAAACGTGTTTACCCCACGGAAAATCTGCAATCTGTTATCGAATCTCTCGGTTTCGCCTTCTCCGAGGAATTTTATTTTTTTCTTTGTTCTCTTAATCATGGCAGTTATACTTTTATTTTTCTTCACAGCCTCAGATACGGTAACTGGACTAGCTTCTACCTCTTCCTCGACACTATTATTGTGTCCTTTCATAGTCGCAGGAGTCGATTTTTGAGGGCTTTCAGAGAGTCTCAAGGAAGACCTGGCTGTAACTGGATACCGAGTCGGTTCTGGGCTGACTTGGCTGCTGGTGGATCTGAAGGGAAGATGTTTTTTGGCCCGTTCGATAATTTTCGCTTTGCTGTTTACAAACTGTTCAAAGTCCTTGACAAAGCTTAGATGGTCTCGGTTTGGGGTCCGAACTTTTGGAAAATGCGTGGGTGACTCGCCTTTGAAAGAACTCGTGTTTGTGCTTCGAAGCCTTTGACTGAGGACTGACATGATGGAGATGATTTGGCGAGTTTATTAGTAAAATATAAAGCTGAGTCAGTTGAGTCAATAAAAGTTGATTAACAAACAATGTATCTTTCTATTCTTAGGACAAGAGTACATTCAACAGATCCTACAGCGTGAGTTATACTGGCTTGGTGAGCACATAAAGTGCATTAGAGAATGGCACAATGGAGATAGGTAACCGGAGTTGGGACTATGATGGATCATTTTGGAAGCCCAATAAAGCATTTAAAAGATATTTCTGAGAAATAAATTTTATTTCTTTGGGATTAAGAAGATATTTGAAAAAAATAAAATTTATTACGGAGATACATTGTTTATTAACAAAATAAACCTTGAAGTACTTAGGAAAATCTGGCTCCACGGGAATTTGAAAATTGAAAATTTTCCCATGTTATTAAGAGTACTATACTATGAAAAGTTGAGATATTGATTGAGTAATTAAACCGAATAAAAGAGAAGCGCTGCCTCCAGGCAACTGAATAATGAATTAGCCTAACCGGTTGTAGAATTTGTTAATGTTCAAAAAAAAAAACCTGAAATGAATTAATTTAACTGGAAATTCACAGTATCATGCTTGAACGGTGTTCATGCTAATTTAAGTGAATGACCTACATAACTTATTGGAAAAAACCGTGGATCATTTATATTTAGGAAGTTACTGGAAATCTCATTCAGTTTTTTTCCTCTTGATAAATGACGTTTATAACTCAAAACAGAAAGGAATGAAATTTACTTCATTGATTGATTCAATTGAAGATGCTTACTTTTGATAGAGTCTTCAAGTTTATGCTCAACAAATAAAAGAAAGCGAAAAAAATTTTATCTTATGTTAAAAGTAGGACAAGGTTCAAGGAAAAATTATATTTGGACTTCAACCATTAATAATACATTCGATTATGAAGTCCTACTAATTACAAGTTTAAGGATGCTTATTAATATGTCAGAGAGAAAAATTAAAAGAAAAAAATTTTCCACACTCTCTTCCTATCAATCTCAATCATTCCTGTGTCAATATGACTGAATCAAACTTATTCTCAAACCAAAAAAAACTATCGTGAATGAATGAATATTCGAAACTAATGCGAGTTTTGGGCACTCTTCTCCGAAATTCATAATCTTATCATCTTCATGTCAAATAAATGAAAATTTGGCCTCCTCTAATCGAAATATCGCTTAGCAATCAACGATGTAATACGCTGAGTTTTTGAAGATACTTCATGAAAAGAGAAACCATATGAATGCTCTCCTGATATCCATAAATCTTTAATTTGTATACTTTTGATAATTATGTATAAAAAGACCGTCTCGATCTGTTCAACTATCAAATAACATGTCGAATTCCTCGAAAAAGGTTGCTCCTAGACCACATTCGTATTCTGCTTTCCAAAATAGTTCGATCTGGCAATATTCAAAATATTCTGCGACGCAATTTTACCAGTTTGGAGCACCATATGCGCAAAATGACTCTCCGTGTTCGTGATCATTTCATCTCCAATATTTTTCACAAGCAACTTATAAGGATGATCGAATTCAACAGCTCTTCCAGCAGCCATCACTAATATCTTATCATAGTTTGCGACAGTCGAAAGCCGATGAGCTATTGTGAAGACTGTGCAGTCCTTGAATTTATTCATTATCGTAGTTTGAATCAAATTATCTGTTTCGAAATCTACATTAGCAGTTGCTTCATCTAACACAATAACCTTCGTGTTTTTTAATATCGCCCTAGCAAGGCAGACTAGCTGTCGTTGTCCCACTGAAAACACTGAAGAAGAGCTGCTCATATCTGTATCTAATCCCTTTTCGAGGCTCATGACATAATCTTTCAGATTTACTTCCTCGAGAGCTTTCATTATTTCCGAATCGGTGTTTTGGCCAAGCGGATCGAGGTTTCTTCGTACAGTTCCGCTGAAAATAAAAGGGATTTGTGGGATGATCGAAATCGAATTTCTGAGAGTGTGCAAGCCCAACTCTCGAATATCTTCACCATCGAGAATAACTTCACATGCGGCGCTGGTTTGCGGGTTCGTTTTGTCAATTTCGCTCATGCGAAACAAAATCTGTAGGATCGACGATTTGCCAGCTCCTGTCCTTCCAATGCATCCTATCTTCTCGCTGCCTCTCGCAGTAAATGTGAGTCCATGCACAACTGGATCTAACTCGGGGCGGTATCTCATAACAACGTCTTTGAAGGCGATCTCTCCTTTGTTTGGCCAATGCTTTTGGAGCAGCTGCTTGTCATTCGGTTTCTTAAGCGTATCCTCCGAGGGTAAATCGCTAAAGTTATAAATACGAGAAGCGCTCGCCATCATCATATGAGCGTTTATGCCTTGCCTGACAGAATACTGCATAAATGTCGAGATGCTCAGTAGAAAAGAGACGCCTAACCCTGTTAAGCTAACATCGGAGCTACCAACGGTCACAAGTAAGCATATTCCAGCAGCGGTGAAGATAGTGCCCACAAAATCGATATAAAATCCCAAGAATCTTCCCCATTCATAGAGTCGAGTAAAAGCCTTTGTGTTATTATTGACCAAGCCCATGAAATAACGATTGAAATTGCCCTGCTGATGATAAGAGCGAACGATGATCAAACCATTCAAAGTCAATGAGAAATGACTATACATTGGACTCCTTGTGACTAGCTCGATGCTGCGGGTCTCAATAATTGCTCTGCGAGTAAATTGCACGATAATATATATCCCAATTATGAGGAAAGCTCCTGGAGCGATGATAATTGGCTCGATGGAAAAAACGGTGATAAGTATGGCGAATAAGTTAAAGAACCCGTTCATGAATTCGTCAGCGGCTTGTGGGATAATTCTGTCCATGGTTCCGACATCGTTAGAGAATCGGTTCAACGTCCGACCGACTGGATTCGTGTCGAAGAAAGAAACGGGACTTCGAATGACTCTCTCCAGCATCGACTTATGTGCGGTGTCAGCTGAGCTCAAGCACATCTTAATAAAGAAGTAGTTTCTTAAAAAACAAGCGATGACACACACTCCAACCATAAGGCCCATTATGCCAAAAGCTAGCCTTTCTGAGTATTGACCAGATGTCCAATATGCTAGGACCCTTGAGAACCAGATATTTGAGAATTCAACTACTGCAGCAGAGAGGGCGAAGATGATGAAATATAAAAGAGAGCCTGATTCTCGAAGATATCTTTGATAAGTCTTTAGCGTGACAGTACCCGATAAAGTAGATTCTTTCGAGAACAATTTTCCCTTTTGACTATCCCCATTGGCTTTGCTAACTGTCGAAAGCGGCTGAGCAGAGTGTTGCTCCTTATTTTCGTCATGTTGCTTGTCCTCAGCGTTTTTCAAAGCTTGGTCGTTTTGCACATCGTTATTTTCTTTCTTAGTGTCTTCACCATCCTCCTTCGTATTTTCCGATTGTTTCGTCGACTGATCTTCAAACGCAGAGATAATTCCAGGATCCTGTTCAATGATTTCCTTGAAGCTACCTGAAGCTCTCACTGTTCCATTGTCCAGAACAATAATTTGCTCCGCTTCCCTCGCGAAATGCACTTGATGAGTCGCAAGAAGCACGGTTTTCCCTTTGAACAGCACTTTTATCCCCTCAAACAACTTCTTCGCGACCTTCGCATCAACCGCGCTCAGTGGATCATCTAAAAGATAGATATCCGCATGCGAATAAGCTGCCCTCGCAAGCGCTACTCTCGCTCGTTGTCCTCCACTCATATTCACGCCTTTCTCTCCTATTTCTGTGAGATCTCTCGCAGGCCAACTCTTGAAATCGTCCTCTAGACAGCAAAATTCAGTGACCAGATTATAATACGCCTCATCGTATTTTCGTCCGAAAAGGATATTCGAACGGACAGTCCCAGAGAATATAGTAGGTTCTTGCTCAACATAAGCGACGCGGCCATCAAATCTCAATTGTCCTTGGATCGACGGGACTTCCTGTAGAAAAGAAAGAAGCATTGTGCTTTTCCCAGTGCCTACTCGACCAACCAGAGAGCAGAGGGTTCCTTTTTTGATATTGAGGTTTATATCAGTGAGGATCGGCCTCTTTAGTGTATTTTTATCCCATGAGGCTTCAAAGTTATCAAATTCGATAGCGTATTGAGGATCCTTTGGAGGAAGACCGATCTTTTCAGTCTTTACTTCAACCTCTGGCATTTCTAAGATCTGTCGGATTCTTGTGAATAACACTCTGGCTTCGTCGATGAATTTGATGCCGATAGTCCCGTATTTTATGATTTGGAGACGCACGGTTGTCATTAAGATGACTGTGGCGAACACTTGCGCTGAGGTTGGAACTCTCTCGACGTAGTAATACGTGAGATAAATTAGCAGTGACGCAAGCAGAGGCACGGATTTGGCAAGAGTATAGTTATTGATAAATTCGTACTGTGCAAGAGCAGAAAGGTTTCTTCTCTCTTCTTTCCTGCATTTCTGAATGAACTCACAAAAGTTCATCTCCCACGCATACATCTTCAGCAACCTGATACCCTCGATCGCTTCATTGGTAAGCTTGATCCGCTCGTCGGTTACAACGTTCTTTTTCTTTACAAACCTGATCGCTCTAACAGAAATAAACTTCTGCAGTGGGTACGTCAGAAGTATACAACCGATTCCCGTCAAGCAAGATGGTCCGAAAATCTCCCATAAGAGGATAGTAGTGCCGATGAGGCCGGGAACGGCTGAGATCAAATAGAAAATGAAAAAGAAACCTGTGTCGAATATGTTAATGTCATTCGCAACGATATTGACGACTTTTCCAATGCTCAACTGATGAAGCGAATAGAGGTTAAGCCTTGAGATTTTCTGGTATATCAGACCGATGAGGGCGAGTTTCCCTCGAGCAACAAGATATCCTCCGTTCATGTAGTCATGATGAATGCCCAAAGTCGCGATAATGAGCATGCCGATCATGCCTCCGACCCAGCCGAAGATGACGCGGTAGTCTTTTGTCTCAGTGGACATCGCCTCAATCGTTTTTAGCAAAAAATAGGCGTACATGATCCTCGAGCCTGAGTTAATAAAGTTAATGATCAGCTGTTTCAGCAGTTGGTATTTGAAAGTGTGAATATAAGGCCAGAGGATGCTCGGTTTCTTGCCTTTCTGGATCCGTTTTATATAACTCTCTTGGAGTTTGTCTCGATAATATGAAATTTCTTCCTCTCGGCCTATCTCAGGGAGGTCTTCGAGTTGGATTGGGCGAGACTTTAGCAATTTTGACCGGACTTTGCAAAGAAATGGCACCATATACAAGAAAAAGAGATAGCTGAGCCAATTTGCTTTTTCGGCTGGAGACTTATAAGATTTTGGGATGTCTTCGACACGGGTTATCAGTCCGCTATGAAGAGAGGAGTCTTCTTGGTGTGCTCTGGAGATGAGAGGGTCAGGCTCGGTTTGGTTGTTGATGAGGATGTTTCTGTGTAGCTCCGGAGAATTATCATGTTCAGTTTGAGGTTGGTGGTTGTTGGATTGAGTATCGCTTTTGGTGATGGGAGGAATGAGCTCAAATTCAATAGGATCTCTCAGTATAGAGCTGTCGGGATCTTTTTCTTCAAGTCTGTAAGATTTTTCAGGCTTATGCATGTTCCTGGTTTAAATTTATTTTTGCTAAATCTTGAATCCTTAAGGGATATTGAATGAATATCTCAACACAATGAAGAGAGTTTGCTGATGTTAGATGTGCTAAATGTGATAGGTTTCGGAATTACCCAGCTTAATTAGATCGAGGAATTGATATAGATCACAGAGAGACACCAAAATTAGACTCAACTATTAGATCTTTTCTGTCTCGTCTTATATCCTGAAGCTTCATTGGGTTAATCTAAATATCTTAGTCCTTTGCTATCATACCAATTCATCAGAGAAATGGGTGTAAATACTATAATTACGAAGATTATATGAAGTGTTGATAGACAAAACAGGGGGTTTTTTTGAGTATTAAAGTGCCTTTAGCATGTGAGGAACTACTTATTTGGAGAGCAACTCCGCAATGGAACTTTTCTTAAATAATGATTAAACCATTCAAACAGAAATTGAAAGCTTTCTATGAGATAAATGCTAGCTGAAGACACACGCTATTACACAAAGAATGAATGGCATTTGACCTTGTACCCATTCTTTGAGGGAAATATCTAATCTATAGCGAGTACTACTAACAGCTTGGTTCATCCGCGGAATTTGCTGCAAGGTGTTTGAAGATAGTCTCCCTTACCATCTATTTTATCTCTCTCCGTATCAAAAAGATTTCATTTTATACAACAATAGATAGAGTAATTACCTAGTTACCTTCCCATATACAACTATTCATTAAAGTAAATATATATCTTATTGCATTAAATTATATATATATAATATTAGCTCATATAGTTCACTTATTATTATTACTTATTTCTATCAATCGTAACAAACATAAAATTAGTTTCATCATTATTACCTAAATATATATAGCACGCAAGTCAAAATTACAAGAATTCAGAGCCGTCCAAGCTTGCACCACAAGCTAGAAATGGCTTTCATATGATATTAAGAAAAAAAAAATATCTATCTACCACCCCCAAGTCTCCAAAACTTCACTCTTAGTTCGCAGCTAGCTTCTGTTTTATCCCTCTAAACACGGGAAGTATATCCTCTGTAAGAGGAACTTCCCCGCGTAACCACTCATGACTCAGCACATCTTCCACAGTGAGCCTCTCTTTCGGATCCGCGACCAGCATCTTCGTGACCAAATCCTTAAAGTCCGAACTGATCACTGCCTTAGCTTTCGTGGAGCCACGCCTCATCATATGCAAGCGCCAAAATTGCGCGTATTCTCCTCTCATAATGAGCGAATAGAAATTATCGCTTGCTGTTGCCTGATGAAACGGAAGCGTCCCGCATCTCATGATGAACAGCGTGACTCCCAAAGCAAAGATATCAGCTGCTTTAGGATCGTACGTCGCGCTTTGAGAATAAATTTCAGGCGCTGCAAAACTATTAAACGTTAAAATTTGAAATTAAATTTCCAGAATCTTACTTCTCAGTCCCGACAAAATTTTCTGTTCGTGTAATCTCGCGACTAGATATGTTAGATATCGCAAATCCGAAGTCAGCCAATTTCGCATTGAAATTATCATCGAAGAGAATATTCTGCGGCTTGATGTCTCTATGGGCGATGTTATTCTGATGGCAGTCTCTCAGAGCTTCAAGCAGCTGAATCGCGAATTTCCGCACCACTGGCTCTTTAAACCCTTCAGAATGAAGGGAATAATCAAACAGGTCTCCGGACGAAGCGTACTCGAGTACGATCGCAGAGACGTCAGCTGTTTTGCCAGAGGACTTGCGGTATTCTGCGCGTTCAGAATAGCCCTTCATTTTGATAATCGACTTGTTGGAAAGCTCATTCAAGATTTTTGCTTCTCTGCGAACCGATTCGATTTTCTCTTGTTCAGCAGAGTGTTTAACTAATTTTATTGCGACGTACTCTCCAGTTTCTTCATCTCGCGCGAGTTTGACTCTAGCAGTGAGAGTTGAGAATGAGAATTCAATAATAGGTTACTTGGAACTGAAACCGCGACCGAGTGTGTGATAGATGGTCCAGCGGTCGAGTTTTGCGCAGGGTTGTGAAACGTTGGTTATCGCAGCATTGGATTTGGATACAGACTGAATTTCCATTTATGTTTTCAGCGCTCAATTATAAAAACTGCTAAACTGCTCAATAATTAAAGTTGAAATATAAAAAGATTTTGTGTCAGTGCGAGCTCGTAAATTGTAAATTATTTAGTTTAAGAGGCTCCAGAGAGCTCATTCAGTACTCAGTACAGTATTAACAATCATCCATCTTTCTGTTAATATGAGCATGAAATAGTTTATCTGAACACAGAAGAGAAAGAAATTGTGATAATATGTTAGTTTATGGCATGAAGAATTAATCGAAAGATGGAGCAGATGACTCTTGGTTCTAAAATGTTTGGCTTCTGATTGGATTGGGGCGCTATCACTCCCTGGCGAAAATTTAAGAGTTTCCTACGAATAAGAATGCTACTGAAGCAATTTCGAAGGGTTTGAAAGCGACGTGAATATAATTTATTTACGTTATGAAATGTTTAGAAGTAAGTTTTAATTCTAAAAGAAGCTTCGCAGCATGGCAGTAGAATTAATAGCGATCAATCACAAAGATTACCGGTTTAAGATGCATAGATGAAGAATCTCTTTCGAAAAAGAATTCTATTAGTTTTTTCTTGAAGAATCGAATTTTCTATTGAATTATGCTCAATACGTGTTCTAGGCAACTGGTAACTCGACTGACAGATAGGAATTTTCAGTTTAGACTTTTAAAAAGATTTTTCCATAGTTGGAGGGAGCATTCAGAGAAAATTTAAGCTGAGAATCTGTTGGAATTTTTTATAGGATCACAACAAAGCAGTTTGATGAAAGAATACTCTTGCTTTGGGTTGGTAACACTGGAGGAAAAAGTATCTTGCGATATACTCGTTCTTCATTAAAATTCTATCTAATTCCAGTCATACAGCGAAACAAAAAGTTTTCTGATTAGAAAAAAAGTAATGAATTTTACATAGGGATTCAACAAAACAGGTGACTTGCAGCAGACTATGTAAATCATCCGTCAGATCTTTGCTTCAATTATTAAGTCTTATCTAGCCTCAGCGTAAAAATCCAATATTTCCTCATATGACTTATCTTAGCCATCAGGTAACTCGTATGCATTTACGTTGCTTTGAAAAAGGTTCATTATATCCACCATCGGAACTATTTCTAAAACACTGAGAATTATCTCATTATAAGTTATATCATAAGTTATGCATATCACTCATTGTAGATACCATAAAGACCATAGCCTCGCGGACACAAATACATATTTTCCATACACATGTTCTATCGAATTCGAAAGATCAATGTTGCTTAGAACAATTCTTTGCATCGAGGCATTGAACCATTTTTATATGTACATTACAAATGGAAAGGAAAGCGCCTGTCGACAATGTCTAATTACTATAGCCAGAATCATCACTTGTGACTCTTCGGATTCTCAAACATATACCGATCTTCCTTCTCTCTGATTACGAGACTTGTTTCATGTTCTTATGAATGTTCTTATAATAGGAGCTTATGACCAATCGAATCAATCAAGTTAACTATTTATGCATAGATTTGAAAATCTGAGATCGATTAGAAGCATCTCAGTTTTTAGAATAATTCACTTTTTCGTTTCGATTTTAAATTCTAACATATCAAAATATTCGTAGCCTTTTCAACGCAAACCGCTCTATTGCGAAAAAAATATACCACCTTGCCATTATAGAACTCTGACTTTCAAGACATCTAACCAAAAAAGAAGTCCTTCCTCAGCAGGAATGTATATGCAATAAATAAAGACCTGAGTCATTTTTAGTATCCCGCTCATACTAACGTGCAAATTGGAATAGTATTGATAGTGAACTGGAATTTGTGTTTGATTTTTCTCAGCCAATATTAAACGCCGATAAGGGCACCCTAATAACCCATGTTAAGTAGATACTGATACATTTATTCAACAACATTTCTGAAATTCAATTCACTATGCTGAGTCTACGTTTTCGAGAGGAACTCTATTTCAAATTCACCACAAATTGATACTGTAATCCTCATTTCGCAACCTTTCCACACTCAGTCATAAGCTATCGTTCATAAACTCAGTTACAAACGCGGGTTGTTTTTTCTTCTAGAACGCGACTACTCTCATCGATTTAAAAAGGTCAGTCCTTGTCCTTAGTAAGTTATAACATAGTTTCAACGATGCCTTTCACTCGAATATGATATTTCTCTTTGTCAGAACCCCTCGAACCAAACCAGAACAAAAAAGTTTTCGATTAAATGCATAATAAAAAGTTAACGAATCTTTGCTCTTTTATCTAAGAATTATTTAAAAGTTATTTGATCGAAGAAATTCTGTTGATTTTTCACGAACATTGCTCAAAACGCTCCTCATGATCAGTACCTGAGACTAGCTTCCATCTCTTCCGCTAATTCTGGCTCTCTCGACAGCCTGAGCTTCTCTTCTCCGTCTGCGCAAGGCAATTGCGAAAGAGCTCTAGCTAATTACCATAGATACGAATATTGTACGAACATTGGGAATTTATGAATCTACCCTCATTAATTTTCCCGATGAAATCAATAAAGTACGCTATTAAAAAGTACCGGTTAGAAAGAATTAAATTGATTGTTTAATACTGCTGCCACTGGATCTCAGAACATATAAAGAAAGATTTTTCTTTTTGTGGCCGCTTATGAATCGTTTGACTTTACGATAATAAATAGTAATTATTTCCAAATCTAAATCAGTTTATCTTGACTTACCCATGGGTTGTACTCAAATAAAGAATCGTGTTTACGATGACTCACTTTTTCCTGCGTCTGACCTTCCAAGCACGAACGTGAAGTCAATAGCTTCTTTGTGCGAGATACCCTCAAGCGAGAAATCAACAGCGACGGGCACTCCTTCTCTACCGAATATTTATAATCTCTCTTCAGGGTTCTGCGGGAAAATAACTCCAATCAAGATGAATCAAGTCCTCTTTCATTTCGACCTTTCCTCCATGCGATTCATTTCATTTGATATGAACACGAAAGACTGGACGGTGAATGACCTCACCAAAACACGGTTTCTCGTACGAGGCGAGGGCTCGGCGAAGTTCGATTTCGATATCATTAAGGATATTTTAATGGGGTTGAGGAACTATAGCTTGATAGCCATTGACGCGAAACACATTGAGTTGATAGGGCCAAGGCATTTTCAGTATAACATCACGCTGAACTACTTCGAGAAGAAGCCTTCAATGAATGTTGCAGGAGTAAAGAACCCTTGCTTGGCCTTCACGGGGAGAAGATTGTTTGCGTTCTCTGGAGAGCAGAAGAGCGAATACTGTAGAAACGCTGAAGTATACGACATGAATTCAAATACTTGGACCTCCGTAGAAGATATGCCGTCTCCTCATGGAAAAGGTGCGGCTTGCTGCTTTCTAAGCAATTTAAATATCGTGAAGGTGCTAATCGCAGGAGGGTACTCACAAAAGAAGCCGTTGATAGCGAGTTTTGATCTTAGCATTTACGATGATTTTAGAAAAGGCTGGATGACGATTGATATCCAATGTCAAGTGTTTTCGCTTAGAGCGATGCCGAACCCCTCGATATTTGTAACGGAAGATGGGATTATCCATCTACAGGAAACGAGAGGCGGTTATGACCATTATGAGCTCAAATTGCATAAAAGAAAACTGGTTCGAAAACCTGAATTGGATCGGATGGTTGACTCGCGTCAGTATGAGATAATCCGAGCGAATAGAGGAGAAAATGAGGAGGTAGGGTTCTTGGCGAAGATAAGGCAGGAGTCTGGTGAGCCGATCCGTAAATCGGCGCCGGAGTATTGTGTTGCGATTTGTGACGGGAAATTTAAGGAATGGAGCGAAAAATACGTGTTTACGAATAAGAAACTGAAGGCGAAAACGTGCATACGTTAACAAGAGTAGAGAAATGTGAAATTTATTTGCGAAATAGAATGTTCAGGCTTAACTCACATTTGTGCGTTATCTCTGGAGTTCAGAGATATATTACTGTATATCTAAGGGTTGAATATCAAAACTATTGTTTTATGAAAATATTTCTGCAAGAAGAAGACATGTATGATTCTGCATGGTCAAGGGATGAGCAATTAATGTAGAAAGGTTGCTAATTTTTTGTTTTATGTTATTATTCAATGTATCAATGGATCTTTTCAATGAATGCTTTATTTTAAATGCAAGTCTGAAAATTCTTCAAAAAGTCTGCGTTCATTTCCTCCTTCGAACAGAAAAAGTTGTTAACGAGATGCGATGAATATTTATCTTTGCAGTACCAGTTTACCCGTATCAGGTTGTTCATGAGTGTTCTATGTTAATGAATCTACATTTGATAATTTAACGGTAGCTCCA
>ENA-UOUE01000674-UOUE01000674.1-compost-metagenome-genome-assembly--contig:-NODE-674-length-26823-cov-17.738839_pt1 | contig 26823 bp, 15 predicted proteins | sample MGYA00238146_ERZ747223 | MGnify/ENA primary metagenome ERZ747223 (study PRJEB28781, sample SAMN06268865) | compost metagenome | isolation source: single cell | place: USA: California, Emeryville, Joint...
AAATTCCGAAAATAACAAATCTTTTCATAATTACACTGATACATCGAATAAACAGCATTGCCTCATACGCTTAGATACCTAAAAACCTAAGAGTCAGATGTCACCGATGCATATTCCTTTACCAAAAAAAAAAATAAAATCAAAGAAGCCATCGATACCTTTTTCCAGTAACCCTTTCCCATAAGTAATATCTTGGGCTATTTCTCAAAAATTTAATTTGATTTTAATTCTTAGGAAGAAAAAAAAGAGAGAGATTTTAAAGCAGCGAGCAAATTTGAATTTGTAGATCAATTACTTTTTTTATATTTTTATCTAATATACATGCCATATATATCTCAAAATCACCAAGTTACAATTAAAATATTCAATCACCGTTTCAAATCACACTTTTCCGAATGGTCCCTTTTTCCCTTGCTTTTTAATCTTGTCAAGCATTCCTGTTCTCTCTTGTTCAGGTATCTCAAGTATCGATAGCACTATCTTCAGCAATTCCAGAGTGTCATTTTTGCTATTACAAATCACTAAATAGGAAGATATTTCAATAGGCCATTACCCTTCAATCAAGCTCCATAAGAATTTGACTAATATTGTTCTCCAATGCTCCTTTTCATGGAAAATAGTATTATTTTTCAGTTTAGATTCTAGCTCCGATAATTCCTGCTTCATAAGAGACTCCTAAAAATAAGAGTAATTATCAATAATTCTTGCACTTCTGACCTGGATTCTGAGCTTATCTTCAGTATTATGGCAGTCTTTGATTTGAGTTTCAAGCTCTGTGTTCAAGAATTTCTGCTGATCATATTGATGACGCAATTCGCGATATGATTCTCTTAAATTTTCGAGCTCATCCTGAGCGTCTCTGAGCTGCTGTCTCAACGTTTGATCTGAAGCCATCAACGGGAAATTTCCGGCTCCCGTGTCAGCACCTCCTTGACCTATCTGATCTTGTGAATCCTGCCCATCAAATTTTATTAAGAACTAAAATCATTGCGATTGGCGAAATTACAGCCATAAATGAATCGAGTTTCTTATCGTCCAGTTCGTCGCCGACACTGAATGAAACATTTTCAAGTTTTCCTTTTTCATAAGATCACGATTTACAATTAGAAACCTCTATCGTGATTACCTAATTGCTTATCAAGGATTTCAGCAATCTCGCGCTCTTTTTCTTCGATTTGTTTCTTCTTCTCTTCAACTTCCTTTGTGCGTAGCAAATATGCTTGCTCCATTTCCCAAGATCTTGAGCGCAGGTGATGGATTTCTTGCTGAGCTTTTTTGAGTTCCACTTCGGGATCTTGGACGTCCTCTAGCTGATTTTCATCCCTAATAGTAGTTTAAGTAAAAGGCCTGAAAACATAAAAATACTCCGGGAGTTCTGATATTTTGACTTCCGTTCTTGCGTAGTGTAGATGAAGCAAGTTCGCCATTCTCATTACATTAAATAAATGAACTTCGAGATCGGTCGACTCTAATTCAAAAGCTTTGAATTCTTCGTCGTTGATTGAAGATAACTGGATTAATTCTTGTAGTTTAATTTCTGCTTGCTTCGTGTAATTAACCAAATGCTCAAGTCCTTTTGGATCTAGACTAGCTCTCTGGCTACCAGAGTCTGGTTCTTTGTTATCTTCGGGTTTGCTATCATGCCGGCCAATCGAAATTCTTCTGAAATCTGCCGCAAGAGCACCAACTACAGAGCGAATATTACTGAACGCTGACTCTATGTAATTCTCGCTTTGCGGCTCCACGACCATAATTCGTTCTCGCACAGCTTCGTCATTCAAAATTTCAGACACGCTATTTCGCACAAACTCTTCGAATTGCTTGAATTGAGCTCTTTCATGAGCGAGCTCGTGTTCTAATTTCTCCCTTGTCGAGACCGCATTGCTCATTTCTTGTATGATATCTCTAAGAACGCTAAATCCTTCCTGAATGAAATTAGGACTGTCTCTGGATAAGTCGGCAGCTTTCGTGCTCTGTCCTTCTAAAATATTAGATAGCTGCTTTTTGATTTCCTCAACGAGATTCTCGTGAGTCTCAACCAGTTGTGAAGTTTCTTTCTGATGTTCTTCTTTCAAGTTGACTATCTTTTCTTCATACACAGTCACATGAGACTTTAGTGATTCTGAGAGCACTTGGAACTGTTTTTCGTTCTCGCTGACCTCTCTTTGTAAGGTCGCAACTTCTTTTTGTAATACTTCGACCTCTTCCTCTTTACTTTTCACATCCTGCTCGAGCTGTGCTATTCTTGCCTGCAGCTTAGTAGTATCAGCTTTCCCTTTGTCCAGAGATTTCCCTGATTGTTCCAATTCCTTCAATTTTTGCTCGAAATTGAGCTTTTGCTCTTCCATTTCAGTTTTGTATTTATTTTCAATCTCTGTAAGCTGCTGGTTTTCAATTTCTCTTTGGTTTTCTACTTGAATACGCAGTTCCTGTGATTGAGCTGCTTGCTCTTCGAGCATCCCCTTCAATTTCGAGATCTCGATCTCTTGCTCGTTGACCACTTTCGCTTTCTCATTGATAATTTCATTTCTCTCTTGGACTAATTTTAGCGTGCTGGCATGCATTTCCTGAAGTTTCTTGTTCTCTGCCAGTAGTTTCTGATTATCCTTCCTGATCTGCTCAGCGTCCGTGCTTAGATCCAATGACTTATTGTCTGAGGAGGCTTCACGCTCTTTCTCTTGTGTGTAATGTTTAAGGAGAATACTTTGCTCTTTGATTTCGTTCTGCGCAGCTTGATATTTGATATTCAGTTCAGCTAACTGATCCGAAAGAGCTTTGGTTTTTGCCTCAAGTTTTTTATTGTTTTCCAAAAGCTCTTCAATTTCCTGGCTCTGCTTCTCGATTACCTGTTTCGCGTTCTCTAGCTCTTGCGAAATTTCGCTAAATTGAGCTAAAACATCCGTCTGCGATCGAGCTGACACAGGCAGGTCTTCTTGTTGATGCTGCTCAGCCAATTGGTCCATCAAAGCTTGAATTTGACCTTTTTGGCTATTAAACTCTTTTTCCAGATTGTCAAGTTTCTTGTTCAATTCCTTTATAGTTTCCTCCTTTGCTGCCAATTGGTCCAGAGCTTTTTTAGTTTCCGCCTTTGCGTTATCAAGTTCCTTATCTTTTTCTTCAATTGTATCCTCCAGTTTATATATTCGTTCCTGCAGCTCCGCTCTCTCTGCTGAATTCTCTTTATTAATACTAGCTAATTGGCCCATAAGGAAATTCGAAGCTTTCCTAAGCTCTTGACTTTCTAATATCAACACTTGCTCTTTGCCTCTCAAATTTTGCGTTTCTTCTTCAAGCTGAGTGTTTTTCTCGGTCAATGCCTTTACCTCGGCCTCGAGGCCATTGATTCGTATATTTAAAAGTTCGGCATTATTTTCATCTTTTCCTTGAGCAGGTACTCCCTTTTCTTTTAGTACATTTAACTCTTCTTCGAGTTGTTTGTACGCTTCGACGATCATATTTTTTTCTTCGAAAATTTTCAGGTAGTCACTGCTGAGATTTTCGTATTCAACTTTAAGCGCATTGAATCCTTCAAGATCTAACTGCGTGCCTTCAGTATTGCCTTTCAGTTGATCATAGTCAATCTTAAGAGCTTGCTTTTCGATAAAGAGATTCTGATAGTCCGATTTCAGATCATCGTACTCTCCTTTCAACAACATCAAATTTTGGTTCTCCTCTAACAATTTCAGGTTTTCTTCTTTCAATCTATCGCAAGTTTCCTTGAGTCCTTGTAAAGCTTCTTTTTCTTCAAATAACGCACGGAAATCTGCTTTCAAATTTTCATATTCAAGCTCGAGGTCTATGAGACTCTGTTTTCCTTGCTGTATTCTGTTATTGAGGTCTCCTTTAGAAGCGGTGAACTCAGTTTCAACGCCGGTTTTTTCTTCGAACAACCGCTGGAAATCAATTTTTAGATTTTCATATTCTGTTTCTAAGGCCTGATATTGCTCTTTGGTTTGCTGGTGTTGACGTATCAAATCATCATAATTCTTCTGGCTATGCGTTAGCTTCGCTATACGACTATTCAATTCTTCAAGAGCGTTCCTCAGCTGTTCGTTCTGTTCCTGACTGACTTGTAGTTCTTTTTTGACCTTTTCTGTCTCTGATAGTCTTTCCTTTAGTTGTCTCTCATACGAATTTCTGAGCTCATTCATCTGTTGTTCATTCAGGTGTTCCAAATCCTGCAGTTGTTTTTGAAGCGCCTCGAGTTGATGTGTTGATTTTGATTGGCCTTCAAAGAGTTGTCTCATGTCTCTCTCTTTGTTAAGCTCTCTAGTCCGATTTTCAAGGTCAAGCTCTTTCTGAGAGAACCTTGCTTTTAAATGACTCAACTCATCCTGATACTGATTGACACTAGCCACGAGATCATTTCTCTCCCTCTGCAGAGCACCAACCCTGGAGCAACAATTTTCATTTAGATAAAAAATCGCTACTTTGGACGATTTACCTGTCTGTGAGAGTTTTGATTTGTTGGTCTTTGCGTGAAACATCATCTTGGAGATCTCTTTGCTGTAATTGCAGCTCATTAATTTCCTAACACAATATAGTAGGCTTTCATTGGTTATTTAGCTATTACCTCATTCGCTTTTCTCAGCTTATCTTTCAATGCAGAGGTCTCTTGAATGAGCGAGTTCGTCTTGCTGTTCACGTCGGTTTCAAATCTTTTTTGGAGTGTCGAAAGCTGACTCTCTAAGTCTTGATTTTTGCTCGCAAGTTCGCGATTATCGTGCTGCAACTGAAGAATCCTTTTCTCAGAAAGATGTTTATCCTCCTTAGCATCTCTGAGATTTTGATCTAATCTTCTCTTATCTTCTTCCAGCATTCGCACCTCGTTAAGCAACTTGTTCATCCTCTCGTTTTGGCTGATCGTCTCTTCTTGATTCGAGCTCGACCGTTTTTCTAAACTTTCGATTTTGCTTCTCAGGCTCATAATTTCGCTCTCCAGGTGATCTTTCTTTTCTGTTAATGCCGCATTTGCTGAATTCAGAGCATAATTCTTTTCCATGATCTCTTTAATTTTCGCTTTTGTATCAGCCAATTGCTTCTCATTAAGTTGATTTTCTAATTGCAATTCCGAAAGTTCTGATGTCTTAAACTCAAGAGTTTTCTTTAATTCATTAAAGTCTCTTCTCAGCCCTTGCTCTCGAGTTCTAATCGACTCATTTTCCTTTTTCAAAGTATCATTATCTCGCTCTAGTTCTGCATTTTGCTCCGTGAGGTTAGCTCCTGTTGTCTGAGCTTGTTTATTTTCAAGTTTGAGCTTCCTTACTTCTCCTTTCAAGCTCTCAACCTGTGTTTCAAAATCAGTCGAGCTCATTTGCAGTTCTGTGTTTAGATCCTTGTATTGTTTTAATTCAGTCTGCAACTCTTGCTCCTTTCTCCTCGCTGAAGCCAGCTCAGTTCCAAGCGATTGAATTTTATTGCTAAAGGTTTGTATTTTTTCCTGTGCCTCAGCTTTCTGATTCTCAATGTCATTCAGTCTCGTTTCAGTCAACTTGAACAGTTCTTGCAGGTCGGCTGAGCTGCTAATTGCTGTTCCAGTTGCTTTTGCTGCTAAAATCTTCAAATACCCTCTAACCTTTTGGGTTTCTGTCTGAAGATTGTCGGTGTTGATACTTTCTCGCTGAGAATAACTTGATCTCTGCTCATTTGAGGTTCTTTCGAGTAGTCGGAATTGCTCCTCCAGTCTTTTGTTCTATGTATCAAATAATGAGTAAAATCGCAGCTTGAGACTTTTTATGTACATCTGCTTCCTTGGCAGCCAAAGCCAATTTATTTTCAGCGATTTCATCTGTCTTTTGCTTTATTTCGCTCTTGTATGCCTTTAGCAGGGCTTCTAGGTTTTCATTAGCTTGTTTAAGGGCATCGATTTCATTCTTTTGAGACACAGAAGAGATCTCAGATCTAATAAGTGAGAAGTTTATTGTAGCACAAGGAGATAAATAGCTCAGGTTACAGCTTTTGTGGCGACCTCATTGTGTTGCCAGCGAACTCTTTGGAGAGCTCTCGCACAATCGAATCCTTCTCTCGGGAACTGGATCTCAACACAATGACAGCATTCCGTATTGCTTCAATAGATTTGAAGGGATTATCCGAATCTTGCAGCTTGCCATCTAACTCAAATAAGGCTAACACTTCTTGCAATTGCTTGTTGAGTCTTCGAAGATCCTATAAAATTAGCATTGAACATGACTTTTTTAAACAGCAACGTACTATTTGAGGTTCTTTGAAAGACTCCTGCTCCTTTACTTCTGACTGAGGAAGTTTCTTGTGGCTTCCTGGAGAGAGCAGCCTAGAGAATCTCCCTTGCCCTTCCAGGGATTTTACTTGATTTTGAAGCTCTTCGATCCTAGCTTTGAGTTTAGCAGCCTCCTCCCGGTAGGCTTTTTCAGCTCTGTTTCTGAGATCTTTCTCTGTCTTCATGTCATCTTTTAGATCTTCATACTTCGCTGTCATTTCAGTGAGTCTTTGATGATATTCTTCAATTTCTTCAACCTTTGCGAGATAATCATCTATAAACACTTGTAATTAAATTCTCTTGAGATTTTTACTTCTGATGGTCTGATTTTCTATCGAAAGCGCATTTGTTCTTGACTTGAGTTCTTCTATTTTATCTTCATAGTCTTCGATTCCTTCTTTTATCGCATCAGCGTTTTGATAAACTACCAGACCTGTTTAGTTTTTTCAACAAAAGTTAGATGATATGACCTATTTTGATAAATAAGAGATACCTTGAATCTCTTGGATAATCAGACCTTGAGCTTGACCTAGGAAATTCAAATGATTTCTAATCTCTCCTTTCTTCGTGCCAGAGAGCCCTCTATTTTTCAAAAGCACAGCTTTTAGTCTATAGCTTTTAATCGCAATTTCGATGAGAGATTCTATTAACTTTTCGATAAGTGTGCCTTTATCCATATCTGGATTATCGAGCTAATAAACAGGAAAAAAGTACGGTTATCAACAATTTCGTAGTAAAACTTACGATTTCTAGAGAAGGCAATTGCGAGTGTAAGAGCTCTTCAATAGACTGTTCGTCAGTCAAACCCAAAGCATTTCTGCTGAGCAACCGACTCACTACTTCCTCAAGCTTCTGTAATTCCAGTTCTTTCTGCTGTAAATGCGTCTGAAGATCTGCAAAGTTCCTTTCGAATATTTCCAGATGCGAGTTCACCTGATTCTGTATCTTTTCAGCGACTTTTTCCTTGAGATTTCCAGCTTTCATAGACTCGAGCTCTCTTTCTTTTTGTGTCAAGAGTTCAAACAGCTTTTTTAAACTCTGCTTTCGATCTTCTGCTTTTTTCTCAATCTTTTGAGATATTTTAATGAGTTTTTCGTGGTCTGTTCGCAGCTCTTGATTCTCTTGGATGATTTTGTTCACTCTTTCGTCATAGGCACTTCCTTCTGAATTAGGCAATTTTTCCTTGAGTACCATATTCTCCTTCCATAAATTGTTTAATTCCTCAAGAACTTTATGATATTTCTGTTGTAATTGACTGGAATCGTTATCAGAAGTCATATTCAGGCTCCCTTGTGTGAAATTCTCTCTGGAAGCCCCGAGTCTTCCATCTCTCAGATAATAATTCTCATTTTCTAGAATTCTAAGTCGACTCTGATCACGTGCATCCTCATTTGTACCGCGAGCCTATACAACTTGATGATGATGAGAAAACACTTCTTTTACTTTGGAAGTTTGTCGAGTTGGTGTATTCTTCTCGGAATCCAGGGGCTCTTGAACTTTCCTCTTCGGTGAAGAGTGGGCGATATGCGTCGTACTTAAGTCATCCTGATATTGAGAGGCTGAGGTTGAGTTTTTATAGAAAATACTTACGAATCGGTCGATGAAATTCTCTAAAATAACTTTATCGTTTTCGAAGACCTTCATCGCGTAGTTTTCCAATGTGCTTTTCTTTGGACACAAGTTCGCAACTTTGGAGGCTGCCAAGATAAAGTTCTTGCAGCTCGATTTAAGTAACCCAATTTTCTTCTCGAATGCTGAAACAAGCTCAAGTTTTTCTTGCTCTAATCGCTTAACCTGGTCCTTCAATTTATTCATTTCTTTGGCATCATAGGCTTCCGTGGTTGACTCTTGGAAGAATCGTTTTTGAGAGAACTTATTTGGATAGTGGCTTGGTGGCGTCTGCAATGAATCCAGTCTTTCGGGGGAGCGATCGGATAGGACGGAATTGAGCGCCTTACTTTTTCCATTGGAATGCAACCTGAAAGAAAAAATTTTGTGAGAATGGAGTGGAGCTGTCTTTTATCATTACTCGCTTTCACCAAAAAGATCAGGAGAGGCCAGCAGATGAGTTGATTTATAAAAGGACAGGAGCCCATTTGGAGATTTAAAGCCATCTGATCGACTTGCCACAAATTCTCTATCCATATTCCTAGCGCTCACTGAGAAAGGAAACGAGCGAAAATTTTACTGAATAGCTACAATTTTTTGTGCGGAAATCGTCAAATTTGTTTTTAATTTTGAAAAAGCGGTCGAAATTTCTTGGCTCAACTCGGTGAATTTCGCTGCAGAAGTTGCGATTTCTTGTTTTGATGAATCAAGAAACTGTTCTCTTTTTTGATCAATTAGAAATGACTCGTTAAGTATCTGATCCATCATAGCAAAGCTTTTCCGTATCTGAATTAACATATTCTCATTCTTCAAGGAGCTTGGGGCTATTGTGCATTTGCTATAACAGAATATAATTCTCAAAAGTTTACTTCTAAGATCAGTAACAACTTGCGTGAGCAACCCTTTAATCTATCGAAGGGTCAGAATTATATTAGAAATGGTTAAGAATGCAACCTGTTCCATATTTTCGCTTAAGAACTTGCTTTCTTTCGAAACGGCTGTGAAGTTATCATCAATCAAAAGAAAATGCTCCTGGATTTTCTTTTTTAAGGCATCAGTAGATAGCGCCCCAGCGGAAAGCACCAATTCGTTCTGTTTACTAATTTCAGTGAAATTCTGTATCAAGTTCTCTATGCCCAGAGACCGCGCTTTAAATGTTTACTTCAGTTTCCATCGTAATTATAGATGTGTTACTGTCAAATGAAGTAATGGAGTTTAGAGATTTTTCAACTTCCTGGAAAGAGAATTCAAAAATCCGGCCAATTCTATCATGAACCTCTTTGTCCAATTGCTCGCTGAATCATTTGATTAGTATCACTAATTTCAAGTGATATTGAGTTACATTTGCTCAATAGAGAAGAGATCATTTTGCAATTGGATATAATTTGTTTGGATGATCCCAGTAATTTCATGGATTAGCGGGTTATTCATTGCTTTCTGGGGTGACATAAAGGAGTTTTTCGAGGGACTCATCCTTTGCTTCGCATCCGATAACCCAGACGAGAATTTGTCCTTCCTCAGAGCAAATTCTCTAAGATTAGCATCAGCTTGAGCTTTATCCTTGACTAATTTTTTAAGATTAGAGATGTCTCTGCTTTTGTGAACGCTTGACGCTTGAGGTTTTTGATCAGTGAGCTTTCTGAGGGAAGCTATTTGAATAGATCGTAAAGCATGCCATCATAAATAAGTTTTACTCTGATATTTTTGCTCAACTCGACGGAACTGAGACGCTAGTTTATCAGGTTGGCCATACATATCTCTTCTTGCTTGTCAACAAAATATCAAATGAGATAAAGAATTATTTCTCCGGTATCCTACCTTTGTTAAAGAACTATCTTAATATTTGAATTTCTCCAAGATTGTGATAATTAATATCTAAAAATAAACCTGGTAAGAACCAGAGTGAAATGCGTTATGAATCATTTGGACAGAGAAGCAACATGGAAGACTGAATCCATACACTCAGTTTTGCTCGAAAAGTTATGCCGCAGAAATAAACAATCATCAACAGACATTCTGTGCGTATCTGAAATAGATATGGAAGAGTCTCAGCTTTCTCTCTCTCTATCATTATTTGCCAATTCAGATTTTTGGAGGTGCTTCGGATAGAATCGCCCTGGCATTCATCACCCTTTTCCCGTTAAACGCGAGGTCCATTACTTTGCTTGAGTAGATGCAATAACATCCACCCAGATCTTTCATGTTACTTAGCTTGGTTTACTTCAACTACACTCCTCAAATTTTATCCCTGTCAAGGAGCACGAAAACTATGTGTTCTCCTTGTGCTTCAGTCTTATCCTCCAAATGAAATACAAAGTTCACCAGCAGCTCCTTAGCGGCAACGGAGCCCAACAACAAAAAAAAAAACACTCTGGTTGCTAATCCTTGCTAAGATTACTACTCTCTCACAAAAGTTTAATGTTTAATGTAGAATTCGTTGTAGTGAGCATAAATACGGCACGTGCGAATTTAGCAGCTTTCAGTCCAAAATTATTTTTCTCTTTTAAGAGATAGGTCTCCCTTTTTTTGTGAGTGAGAGACTAAGTTAATCTAGCAATCTTAAATTAGGATGCTTAGGAGTCATTTGAGTTTTGAAGAATTAGCTTCGGATCACTTGTATCCAATTCTGATATCTTGCCCTCATGTCTCGACACTAATAGCGTCAATGTGATCTATAAATATGCTCTTGTCTAATTCATCAGAAACGAAAACTTAGATTGTCTGGTTGCAGCAATTAATGGCGGCTGCGGCCCCCTCTCTTATTGCGACTCATGCTTATGCCGATACTTTCAATATATCCAAGCCAAAATAAGAATTCCAAAACTATAAAACGCGTATACGAACTACTAGAGAGATCTCAAATTTTGAAATTGATCATTTCAAAAAAAAAATACTAACAAAAATCATAATGTTTATATTCAGTATATCCGAATAACCAACCAATACTCTCTAGTAATGAAACAGCTTTCAAAAAATGAATGGTGAAAATTCTATTTCGCACCTTGTTAATTTTTTAAAAATGTGGCAAAATCAAATTAATTCTCATTCTAAGAGAAGCGATTCGACAAACACAATAAAAATTTTTAAAAATCCAAACCATTCGCATTAAGACTTCGTTCCATAGCTATCATATCTACCTCTGAATTTTGCGACCATCTTCTGTAGATGAACAGTAGTGTTCGAAAAAAGGACCTTAATAGTCCTCAAGTTTTCGAGAGTAACTCACGTTTGCAGCAGAATTATCAAAATGAAAGGAGTTCCTCTCAAAGATCCCAAAATACCATACCGATACAAAATTCTACCAGTAATAGACTCCATCCCTCTTCTAATCAGGCTAATGACGAAAGAATTCAAGCCACTCAATCCAAAATATATGCAAATAATATCAAAATAAAAGGCAGTGACACCTTATCGGAGGAACCTCAAAAACCAAATCAAGTACGAAGGCGTCGGCTGCTGAACAATCCTCAAGAGCAGTCGAAAAAAGAAGTTTCACCATTGGAAGAGATTCGCAGTTTCTCAAAAGATCAAACTCCTAATGATTCGGTTTCTATGTCTGAAAGCTTTCATCTGCCAAGCGAACTTCTGAATCAGAGCTACCAGTATAGAGAGAAAGATATCTCTAACAGCAGTATGTTAAAGCAGCCTCAAAATCAAAGTTTCCAGCAGCAACCGCAGAATAACACGTATTCTCAAGCTAGCACCTTAGATTCTCAGCCACTTATTGCTCTCTGGAATTTATTTCAACAGAAATCTCAGCCGTTTGCTAATCTGCTTCATCCTAAACCTCAAGGAAACTCATCATTGGATGAAATCAGCAGTATATCAAAAGATCAAACTTCTGATGATTCACGTTCTACGTCTAAAAGCCTTCATCTGCTAATTGAACACCTGAATCAGAGTAATCAGCATATAGAGAAAGATATCCCTAACAGCAGCATGCTAAAACAGCCTCAAAATCAAAGTTTCCAGCAGCAAAACCCGAATCAAAATTATCAGCAGCAACAGCAGAATAACACGTATTCTCAAACTAACACCTCAGATCTCCAGAAACTCAGCGTTCTCGAATTCAGGAATTTATTTATACAGAATCCTCAGCTGTTTGCCAAACTGCTTCAACCTCAACCTCAAGGAGAATCAAATCAAGCAATTCTCAATCAAGCAAACCTAAACCAAACAAATATCAATCAGCCAAATATTGGACAAAGTAACGTCAACGATCAATTCGTTTATTTGAATAATCTTTGTGCATCACTATCCAATCAAAACCAACAGCTCCAGAAACCTTCTCCAAAGCAAAGTCAGAGTTTGCCACAAGGGTATCAAGCTGAGCCTGCTACCCAGGAAACGCTCAACAATTCAAGTTTATCAAAGCATTATGATCATCAAAAGCGCGACAGAACTCCAAATCACTTAAAAACGGAATATATCAGAAAAGAAGCAGAATTCGACAAGGAATCTCATAATAATTGGGAGTCCAAACAAGAATATCATCAGCACAAGGGCGAAAACGGCAGAAATTTTGCCAACAAAAGCAAGAATTCACAAGAAGAAGAGGAATGGGAGAATAAGCAGCAGAAGTCCAAGAACTACAATGAACATTCCTACCAAAAGGTTTATCGAATCAAGAATCCGACATATGAATATCCTGAAAAGCAGGTAGCAAATGTCATGAATATTCTTATTTGATTAATATTGATAGAGTCGTCAAAAATTCAATATTCTACCGTCGGATGATGAAATTGAGCGCGAGCTACAAGAAGGGCGACTCATTTGCTTCAAAAATGCAAAATGCTATGATGAAAAATGCCAGTTTCTTCACGGATCACTCCTTTGCCAAGGCGAATCAAAGTGCGATGATAGTTGCGAACGAATTCATTTCACAGATCTAGTAACCACTCTCTACAACAAGAGTAAAATTTGTTCGATTTGTCCGAACTTACTATGTTCCTGATTACAGGGAGTTTCAGCAAAGATGAGTATTTGAACTCCTGGAACTTTACTGGTTTGACGCTTCGAGACATTTTAGATTATCGAATCACTCTCAACAAGCTCGCTGAAGAAAAACGCAGTCTCAAAAAGAAAGTCATAGGTCTAAAAGAGAATTCAGGAGCAGAAGGGAATATCGCAGAGAATCGAATTCATACGAATGAGCAGATTGAAGCTGTGAGAGATAGAATCGATCAGATCGAGATGATAATGGAAAATTACATAATCAGTGTCAGCAAGATCGTATTGCAGGTCCTAGCCTATTTCAAAGAGCGGAAGAGCGATATTCTCACAGATCTAAAACTCGAGGCTGATTGTGCTCTGAAAATTCTCCCCATCTACGCCAAAAAGATCGACTTGATTGACTTCCTGGAAAATGACAATCCAAAGAAATCCTTTCTGGTTCTGAGTGGCGAAACGGGTTGTGGAAAAAGCACACAAATACCGATTTACACTCTCCAGTACCTGAGGTCGAGAAAGGACTTAGGAAAAGCTGTGATTGTTCAACCAAGGAAAATTGCAGCACATGCACTTGCAGAACGAATTTGTGATGAACTTGATATAAGTATTGGGAGCGATGTTGGATATATCATAGGATGGAAAAAAAACGACAAGTGCGTTTCAGAACAAACTAGAGTGATTCTCATGACCGATAACGAGTTCCTCGAACTTCTTAGCGATGATCCAGAGCTTAAACAATATTCAGTAGTTGTCGTTGATGAAGCGCATGAGCGAACGATCTCATCTGATAGCATTCTTGGAGTGCTTATGGAGAAAATTTCCAAAAAGAAAATCGAACACAATCTCAAAGTCATTGTGACATCGGCAAGCATCGATGTCAGCAAATTCGCAAAATATCTCAACGATGCTGCCGAACTCAAAATATCGGGGAGACAGCACCCAATTACGATAAAATACGAGCCACTCAATTCGAATTTGAACATAAACATTATTGACATAAAAAACTTGATCGTGAAACTGCTGCAAGACAAGAAGAGGATACTTGCTGATCGCACAAAATACTATAGAAGCAACCCAAACGTTAGTATTGATATCAACGTTTACACAGGACATATGCTCGTGTTTGTTACATCCATAAGAGATCTGGAGAGGCTTAAAGAATTGCTTGTTAAGGAATACAAAGAAGACAGCGCAGGGAGAGGTACAATGCATAAGATGAGAATTCTGAAGTTTCATTCCAAAATGCAGCTCGTGAAATACAATCAAATTTTCGAACCTGAATCACCAGAAAAAATAACGAAAATTATTCTGGCAACGAAAATCGCCGAGACCTCGCTCACTTTTCCTGACTTATCAATCGTAATTGATACTGGGATTGACAGAGAGTCCTTCTACAATCCACTCAGAAACCTTAACGAATTAAAATTTGTGAAAATCTCGAAATCTTCTGCAAAGCAAAGAGCAGGAAGAGCCGGTAGAACGCGACCTGGAATTTGCTTCCGATTGTATTCGTTGGATTTCTACAACAAGCTAAAAGAAGCACGAGAAGCAGACTTCTTGAAAAGCAATATTGAGCTTCCAATACTGAATCTGAAGAGACTGGGGATCAAAAACATAGCAAACTTCGAGCTTCTGGACCCGATACCTGAAGGAAATATTTCAAACGCCGAGCAGAATCTCAGCAGCTATAAAGCAATAAACCCTAGGACGGGAGATTTGACTGACACTGGAATCCAAATGAGTTCGTTGCCGATTGAGCCTTTCCTTAGCAGGCCTCTTTTCATGGCTGTTGAGCACGGAGTGTTCCACGAAGTAGCAAAAATAGTAGCAATGATTAAGTTTGGGTCAGGTCTGTTTTCATGGGGTGAAAATTTCAATGAGCTGAAGAAAACACAGGAAAAATTGTGGAATGAGCTGTACGATGAGGAAGTATATAAAGGCGCAGATGGTGATCACTTCTTTTATCTTTTTCTGCTTGAGGAGTTTCTGAAACTTCACAAGCCTAGAAAGATGAAAGGTTTTGGAGAACGAGTAAGTGATCCTGCAAAAGATTGGTGTACCAGCAACTACCTCATTTATAATACTTTCAAAGCAGCTGCAGAACTCTATCATGAATTCGTGAGACTATTCCAGAAGGACCTTCGAATAAACCATCAGCAACCGAAAGACAATGATTTTGTTAGCACCATTTTAGAATGTCTCTTCTCGACTCATCTATTGAATTTGTGCTACTATTCAGATAACCCATCTCTTGGCTATTTCCTCGTCCGAGAGGAGGACAGACTTGATAACGTTTACATCCACCAGAATTCTCTTTTGCATATGAAGGAAGCTAATACAAAATGGATTGTTTTTTCGGAGGCTCAAGAGTTCGAACAATTGATCGTATACTCGGTGACGAATATTTCAGAAGAGAGGTTGAAATACTATGTACGCTTTTCTAGATACTTGGAACGTGTTCGACCTATCATGAAGATTATACAGGACAAAAGCATCAAGTCTTTGAAGGTGGACGGTTTAGGAACTTCAGCTCTCAAGGAATTAGAAAAACGGCTAATTGAGCAAAACAAAGGAAGGAAAAGTAATAAATTCCTCTATAAGTGGGACCATCGTCAAGGGATTATGACATTTTGGATCCCAGCGCTTTATGCTGAGGTAAAACAAGAGATCTCTCGGTACATAAATGACATACAGGAGAACTTGAAAGCCGAAGTCTTCGAGCTAGAGGTCAAAAGAAATGCTAGAGCAGTCATTGGCACTAAAGCCAAAATCAAAGATTTACTTGTTGATGACCAGACACTCACCCTCGTTATTTCTGACATTGATAATGATATCTCAACAGATGAGATTTGCCAAGCTATTCAGAAAACGTGCGGAACAAAACTGCAGCAGATCATGCCTGACTATGATGGAGATACGAATCAAAAAACTGTGACGGTTGTATGTAAGAACAGAAAGGATGTTGAAGGCCTGCTTGAACAAGGAATCATAGTTGGAAGAAGGAAATTGCAGTTTAAGCCTCAAGAGTTTAGCTATCAAAAGGAGAAGACGATCCGCTTTAGATGTAAGGCTGTTGTATGCACTGGAATTTCCAAAGGTGAGGCTGCAATTTTCCTCGATGAAGAAAAAAAAGCCCAAAATCTAGCGAAAAAATTAGATGGAGCCACCATATGCGATTCTAAAGTCTTTGCAGTAAGCGCAAGAAACCGCGTCCGTTTGAGCAACCTCGATCTAGCTGTGGACGACGCTATATTGAAGAAAATTCTCAAAGAAGAAGACTATGAATTTTGTTCAGTATACCGAAGGGAGTATGCGCTTGCTCAAGACCAAGAAAAAGAAAAAAGGGAAATCTTTGCCTTTTTAAAAGCGGAAGCTGATCAATATAGAGGAGAATTCGTTGAAGAGTTTTCTACGAGAACAAAGATGATTTTCAAGTTCGATTTCGTTGATTGTCAAGATGCAATGAAATTCATCGAACGCACGGATGGACATCAGATGAGCTGTAAACTCACTAATAAAAAAGAAACCGTTAAGAAGTTGATCCATTGTACTCCTCTGATTGATCGCTCGGATCTCTGCTTATTTAGAGATAGATATCTGGTATTTAAGAAGGACTTTGAAGAATGTGCAAAATCTTTGAACCGTATACATTCAGACAAGGTCGCTATTTATCTTCCTCATCCAAAGCAACTTGAATCTTCTTCCTTCGTGAAGATCCGAATAGAACCGCTGACGCCTGTCACTAACATTCGAGAGGTCGCAAGCACGATATCAGCAATCAAGAGCGAGCTTAGCAACATTGCAAAAGGCGAGGAGGTTACTTGTCTTTCTGAACATAGACTCTATCCGCTTATCTTTACTAAAGAATATGAGAAAACTCATCTTCGAGAAATCGCTCAGAATAACGGAGTGTTCATCAGCGCAAAGAGAACCACCCGAACTCTACAAATCTATGGAAAAAAAGACAACATAGCAGCAGCTGTATATAGTTTGCGTGAAATATTAGATGAGGAGAAGGATACGATGATCACGGATAGTCTTTCAGCAGATAGCATTGACGCCTCAATGTTCTTCAGCAAAGGAATTACATACTTCCAGCGGCAGTTCCCTGAGGTTTATATCTACCCAAAAATCTCCAAGGGATCGTTCGTTATCGAATTCATTGGCTCAGCAGATAGCATTCACGACGCCAAAACGAAGATTCTAAATACCCACAAACTCCTTAATCCTGAGAGTAAAAGATGTTCTCTTTGTAATACGCATTCTATTCGTAACCAATGGATTCTGGATTGCGGACACGAATATTGCTTCAGTTGTATTAAATCATATTTGATTAATCTCTGTCGGAATAGACAACTCGATTGGAAATGTTTCAAAAAAGACTGCGGTAGAGGTGTCATAATGCGAGATATTATGGGAATCCTTCCTCTAGAGGAACTTACAGATTATGCGACATATTTCGTGAAGAAAAGATATCTTGAGGATCCCAAATCAGACTTTGTGGAATGCCTCTGTGGGTTAGTTGGCCCAAGAAAACAGTGGGTGAAAGCCGGAACAGTAAGTTGCATGCATACTACTCCTGGACAGTAGTAGCTATAATTTCATAATATTGACAGATATTCAGATATCATAGGGGAAAGGGTCTACAAACAAATGATTTAGTCAAGGACATTAATGCAATTTCTACCATATGATGGTTAGAATATGATCCATCCATATTTCTATTTTCTGTAGATCCATTATTATTTCCTCTTAATACGAAAACAAATCTCATATATAAACAATCTTAGGATAATTTCGAGTGAAATAATGAAAAACCGAAGAAGAAAGTTGCTAGAACCAAAAAGGTTCTACTTTTAGAAAGAAGAGCCAAGCCCTGATATCCAAATTAAACGATCCAATTTTATTCTTAGGTCTATTCCAGAAGGTCACTCTCGTAACAAAAATCCTTTGACAATACTATAGTATATTGCTGAATGGCCAACCAAAACAACCATTTACAAAAATAGCACGAATCGATAAAATTAATATCGAAAGCTCAAATAAACGCTACAATCACCGTGTCCAATTTATTTCCTATTGAAATATGCTTTTTTTAAGAAAGGAATCTTTTCAGCAGGAACTCCTAGACTCGTTTGTCTCATTTCGAAGTTGTGGCTGTTTATCATGCATATGAAGACCAATCTAATTGAAATTAAATCCTAATTTTCTCAGAGCGAATTAAGTTACCTGTATGCTTTGAGTAATTTTTTTTCTGTTTGGAGTGTCGACGACCTCATCAATATCTATAACAACAATTCCAATGATGAAATTCATTTTTTAATTTATTACCTTCAGATGGCATTCTTTCAATAACTATCTCCCCTTCAACGGGATTTTTGTTATTATTTGTGATTATCTCTGCCTCTTTGACTCTAACATCGATATCTTCTGTAATACGTGGGCCTTTCTCCTCTTGAAGATATTCATGTTGCTTCTCAGGCATTTCCTAGTCAAGATTGCAAGACCATAGAGAATCGAAAACGATACCATTTCCCAATGCACAATTGCGAATTTTCGCAAGCTCAACATGCTTCTACGGACTCGCATATGTAGAAACCTGCAAAGATTTCTGCATAAATTCCGACGACTTTGATCAGTCATAAATTATTAATCCAATCAAATTGAAAATACAATGCAAAAGGGTTTCCAGGTAGGTGCTTCCAGGTGTTTTTCAGGTTCTCGTACGTTGTTTGGTTGATAAATATCAGCATTGTGTGATAACCGTATAATCCAACCACAAAGAAGCTAAACTATATTGTCGGGTGAAAAATGAATTAAATAACAAAACAAAAGAGATGCTCTTACCAAAAAACAGTAGCAAGCACAAATTATGCTGTAAGGATAACTTTTGGCAGCATTGGAATCTGGGTCGTTCTTGGCAGCCAGGCAGATTTGAATGATACTGATCGTAAAGCAATAAATATCCAAAATAACGAGCAGCAGCACGTAACAATAAAAGAATCTGCAATTTTAACATTAGAATTCGTCAAAAAAGCTGTTAATCACTTGTAGTTTCGTTTTCCCACGCAGCAGCCAAGCCAGGGACAGTGATGATCAAACCTTTCAACACAATTATCGCAGATATGGCAGTGTGATGTTCTTGGTGGACGAAACACTCGACCTGCATAATTCAACAATTCACAGAGAGGCCACATGTGATCAATTACAGGTGTAACAGAATTTCATTCTCTGCACATGTCCATTGAAGGTAAAATCATTATAGATTTTCCCTTCAATCTTCTTAAAAGGGATTTCCTGGAGGTCCTTATCTGTACCAATGTTCTTGGTCTGGAAATTGCTTTTATCAAAAAAGAGAAGACTGCTACTGGTTTTACGAGCTTTGGAAGGATGCCTGGCTCCGTGAATAAAGTCAAAAACATGAACAGATTGACAGCGGCCAAGAGAACAACTCCTATGATTAAGAACACCGGTTGGTTCCATTCATCCATGAAATACTTGAGCGCGTGCAGAAAATTATTATCCACATTTCAAACGATCTTTGTTTACAGTGGTTGTAAAAATAAAAAAGAGTATCGTTGGCACATTTGTTAGCAGTAAAGTAATGAAGATAATATTAAGTTCGGACCTACATTTCGTGAAATTAGTTGAAAAGAAAGAATGCTTCAAAAAAAAAGTAATCGGACAAAGAGACTCGAAATTTTGATGAATGTAGATTGTTTAACAATTTTTACCCTCCTGTGATCCTGCCCTTGCAGCATATTTTGATTTTTGTATCGATCAACCGATACATGCGAGTCCGGTCTGGTGTCAATGCGTGGGCATCTTGAATTGGGTGATTATCTTGGCTGCCAGTGGCCATTTCAAAATTATTTATCAACTTAAAATCAAATTAAGGGAAAACGCTCACGAATTCAACATGAAAGCGAAAAAGCCGAACTGAGATAAAATTAACGTCGCCCACAAGGGATTCGCGCTGAGGAGTTACGGAAACCTATTAGCTATCATCCCAGAGATAATGTTACTTTATGAAAAAATTCAATCAAATGGGATTTTTTCCATTTCTTTAGGATATCTTAATAGTCGTTTCAATCACAGAGGAGGACTTTGACTCGTAGAAGAATGATCAAGTTTTATCTAGTGATTTCAGTAATTTCAGTATCTTAAAATCAAACTTAGGTCCTGCCCTTGATCTGATATATGTAAAATTCAAAATTGAGCAAATTTTCTATGAAAAGTTATCGAAGTTTTGATTTTGATTAGAATATTCTAGAACCAAATTTCTCCAAGAAATAGCTTCATAGCCAGCATATATTCAAAAGAGAGCCGGTTGACTCTCCACTATATATATATTTTCTCATGCTCTGCTATTAAAATCTGCATACTAAAATTTCTAATTATCTATTACGAGCAGAACACTTGCGAAAGAAAGAGAGAGAAAAAGAAAGAAGAAGAATTTAGCAGTTATAGCTATTTCTTGCCGAAAACTCAAAATATTATTTCCGCTAGATACTTTCCAATAATAAGCACTCTCAAAATGATTCCTCCTTGATAGAGTAGATTCCAACCTCAAGTGGCCTATTCTTGAATTTATGTCGGTCGAATTGCCACCTCAAAAGTTTTCAAGGATACTCTTGATAAATTATCTGAACTCAAATCTTAAATAATAACTGTACGCAACTTGCGAAACTACAATGCAGGGCTCTTTTCTGAAAAAACTTGGCTCTGGCCTTCGGAAAAATGCATCGCGCTATTCAAGCATACTTATCAACTCCTCTTTTCCGGTAAAACAGGTAAACATTAACCATAGCGAAAGTCTTCATTGCAATTTCAAACAGCATGTTCAAGTCTCTGTTAGTCTGCATGATCATATTCCATCCCGCTCTTTTTCAGAGAAATCGACGCATGAGAAGGTCGCTAATTATGAGAATCTTGTGGCGAGTATATCCAATGCTGCCGATCATCAAGCTCTTGTTAACGTTGTCTCTCAAAACCTCCCGCACTTCAAGAACGAGCACATTGTACTCACTCTCAGAATATTTGCTCGACTAATGAAAGGCCCAGCCACAGCCGAGCTTCAAGAACTAGTCAGAAACGAGCAATTTAGGAGCCTTGTTGCAAAAGCCCAAGAAAGTATCGAGCGCCTTAATGACTATGGTATCTCTCATTTAATATCATCCAATTCACTCATTTTCTTGCAGAAAGTCTTGATTTGCTCTTCTCAATACGAAAATTCAGATCGAACAAACTCCACATCGACTTCAAAGAAGAACGTCTTTCCGCGCTGTTGGAAAAAATTAACCAATATGTTAAATCAAAGACCTTCAATTTCAGAAACCTTGTGAATTTGTATTATGATCTCTCATTTCTCAATAGATACCGTGGAGACGTTGTTAATGAACTTGTCAATGAAATCCGCAACGACAGCAAGGCTCTGACAGCGTTATCAGCCATTCAGCTCTTGCAGGCTCTCTCTCGCAACAGCAATGCTTTGGGCCATAAGGAATACATGCTCATTGACCTCTTACTCAGAAATCTAAGCAACATGATGAACGAGTTCGATACGGACCAAAAAGCCCATATTTTCAAACTCATAGCAACACTTAACTTGCAGTTCAGTCCGCCAAGATATAGAATACCTTATATGCTCTATACCCTACGTCCTCAGTTGAAAGAATCGTTCGACACTTGCAGTGAAAAAGGTGTATTGTACATTGTGCAGGCGTACAAATACTTGCCTAAGGAGTATCCCACTGATCTCCTCAATGAAATCAAAGAAATGGTTTTGCTGACGATTCAGCACAGCAACTCGAGTATCAAATCATATTTCCTGCTTGAGTTCTTCTTTGCGGTATCGGAACTTAAGAAATCACGGAGATTTGCTGAAGAAAAATGGAAGACTCTGATGGACGAAGTTGCGAATAGAATCACTCATGATGATTTCATGGGAAGATATACAAACATGCAAAAGATATTAGAAACGCTCTATGAGCTAAAAATCCATCATGAACCTACTCTTCAGGCTGTGGTGACGAAAATCACTCAAAGCCCTGAGGTTGCTTTCTATGGAACTCTTTATGAGCTGCTGGTCGCACAGAGAGTTGATGTGACACCAATGCTTGACAAGGTAAATTTGTCTTTGGAGTAATTTTTTTTTCAACGCAGCCTTTGCGGATAGGTTCTTAAGTCAATTCCTCTCGAGAAAATGGATCCAAAGTCGTTGACGTCTCTCTATGCGATACTAACCTACATTCAGAACCATAAATACGATGAGTTGGAGCAGCAGTTGCTCGAAAAAATTACTTCGAGCTCAGATCTGTATAGAAAAGGCGTTTGGCTCTCAGCTTCCTACATAAAAAATAATAAGACTCGTGATCTCATCCTAAAGGTAATTTGAAGCCTCTTCGAACCCAATGAGTGACAAATTTACTTTCATAAGGCGATTCACGATCTAGAAGCCAAGTACAAGCAAATCAGTGATTATGACTTCTTTTACAATCTCTCCTCAATGGCCACATATGGCACCATGGATAGAGCTCTTGAATTTTTCGAAAAAAACAAAGATCAACTGGATGAGCAGCATGTGAGTGCACTCATCGAAGTGTATATTTTCATGGAGGAACTCACAGCAGAAAAGCTTTATTTCTTTGTGCAAGCGTTGCAAATCGTCAAAGAAGATGCAATTTCCGTGCGAAAGTTGCTGAAGGTGGCAAAACAAAATGAAAATTTCTTTACAGAAGGAGCTCGAAACGTCGCCAACGCAGTCGCATATTTCTCAATACTCGTGAAGCATTTCGATAAAATTGCTAACGAAATCAAATTCCAAGGCTTATATCCCCTCGCACTGAGAGCAGACGCACAACACCTCAAAATTGGACCACTGAATGCTCTCCTTAAAAAAGCCTTCGATAAAATTCTTGAAAATGGTTTCCAACCTTCTGATTATATATTCGTTGAGTACATGATTGATAACAACCTCCTCGCTGAGGGCGCTATCAGACAAGCTTGCGACCATTTCCGAGATCTCTCTAAGGATCCTAACACCCGCTTGAAGTTACTGACTGCTTTAGTTAAAAAGAACCCAAAGGCAGTGACTGAGCCAGCGATTGAGAAGGAACTCAAGGAATTGTTTTCTAAAATTGAAGGGAAACTTCATGATGCTAATGTCAAAACTGTCCTCCCTGCTCTTGCCACCTTACTTAGCTTCCCACCAACATATGTTGCAGAAAACAAGGATACGCTTCTCAAGGCATTTAAAGAATATATTGGTTTCGGAAACTCTCAAGACTATCTGAGAATTATCGATTCGTTCTCGTGGGAGTTTGTGAGAACGAACTATAACGCTTATAGTCAGTTTTTTAAAGAGATTACCAAAAGTTACACACATTTCAACAAGAGATTCAGCATTTCTGATATTTTAGCCATTTTGGAAAAATTCTCAAGCATTGGCTATCGAAACCTTTCTCTCTATAATCTGATAATCGCGGATTTAGGGGCCAACTTTAATTACCTCAGATCTGATGAACAGGCTAGAATACTACAAGCTTTCTCTAAAGTTAGCCTAAGGCATGACGAATTGTTTGACAAAATCTTCCAAAGAGTGTTTCATGCGCCATACAACTATAGAGAGAATTTAAGGTCTATCTTTGACGCAGGATTCAGAGTCGGATTTGACAGTGCGCTTGTGAAGGATGAAGTAGCCAAATTCGTTGAATTGAGCAAAACTGAAAGATTGGACACTACTCTTGCTTTAATACAATACCTCCCGATCCTGGAACTCAAAAATGAGAAAGAATTGTTAGATACTTTGTTTTCCAGAGTCAAAGGAGATGGAAAGGTAGGAGATTTTGGCCTTCTCCAAACGTTTTTCAAAACAGTCTATCCAGATAAGCCCGAATATTACGAAACAGTTAAGAAATTTTCCTATGAACCCGAATTTAAGCCAAGAAACGTTGAGAGAGCCAGCGCTTTGGTAAGCAAATATTTTTCTCACATTCGTTTGAATTTATCTGTAGATTGCTTCGTATTTGAAAGTGATGAAGATCGAATGTCAAGAAGGTGCTGAATTCCAAGGCTTAAAGACGGATGTTGTCATTCCTTCCAAGTATTTAGAACTCAGACTGGACTTTGAATTCGATTATGTTGTCTGAAATTAGGAAAGCCGTGCTTCAAGTTTTGACAAATCGGGATCTTACGATTGATCTGCAACATCCTCGAGGCCAAGCGATACTTAGAAAGAGAATCATCGAGGGATTGACTGGAAATACAGTAATCCTTTTCAATACTCTGGAGTTTGAGAAGCTTACCGATCACATGAGCAGAATTAATTATTTGGTTTCTCTCGGTATGCAGCTGCTCTGATAAATAAACCTAATCAACTGACTTTCTTGTCTAGGTATCGAGACCAACAACACAACTGGAGTTTATGATTTCTCGCATATTAAATCGATTTCTGAAGCGATTGGCGAAGAAGATGAGGAAAAAGGTAGCCTTACTCTCTATAATATGACTGAACCAATTAACTCTTCATAATCTATTTCAGCGGGAACTATTGATCTTGAAGAAAGCCGTGATCAGAGTACAGCACAATAGAGCGGAGAGAAGCACAGCTCGATTCAGATTACAGCTAATTGTATGTTGAAAATGTTTTCGATATTGTGATTTTTTTGGTTTATTGTCTCATGTATCTCTGCCACCTTTCATCTGCAATAAACTTTTGAGAACTCAATCAAAATTTCCCTCAAAAAAATTAGTAATAAGAAATAAATTCCATCGTAACGCCTCAAAGACTGGATTCTCCTCTTCACCTATAGATTGTTCGATCATGTTTTACTAAGGTGACCGACTTATTTGCAATTTTCCCGTTCTTTACCTCAATTTAGACACAGGTGGCCAAGACAGAATTTTGGCTGATTAGAAGCTCAAAATTATTTTATAAGTCATAGCAAGGTGTACACGAAAGCACTGCTCGAATTAAATTAATATAATCCTTTTAAAATCGTTTCATTGGAAAAACCCTGTTGTCTAAGCAAGATGCCGAAACAAGTCGACAACTACATTATGGAGAGAGAAATCGGAGCGGGTCAGTTCGGAAAAGTCTATAAAGGCTATAACAAAGTCAACTCCAAAGATATCGCGGTTAAAGTTGTGAATAGAAGTCTCCTTACAGGAAAGTTCCTCGAGCTCCTCGAAAACGAAATTAAGGTCCTTCGTGCTTGTGACAACATCAACATCATCAAGCTTTATGACATCAAGAAGACTGCAAATAACTTCTATCTGATCCTGGAATATTGCAATGAGGGTGATCTCGGAGATTACTTAAAAAAGAAAAAGTACCTCACGGAAGACGAAGCCGTTGAGTTCTTCGCCCAGATTCTCAACGCCTTCAAGACACTTACCAAGAACAATATCATGCACAGAGACTTCAAGCTCGCAAACATCTTAAAGCACGACGGTATTATCAAGATAGCAGATTTCGGATTTTCCAAGCTGCTTGGCAAGGACGGCATGGCTGCCACCATGCTTGGGTCGCCTTTAAACATGGCTCCAGAGGTCCTCGATGGCGGTGTTTACAACAACAAAGCCGATATATGGTCCATTGGGACAGTTCTTTACGAGCTTTTATTTGGAAGACCGCCTTTCGTCGCTAGCAATCTCGTTGAGCTGACTAAGAACGTCAAGACAAAGAAGCTCGAATTCCCTCGTAAAATTAACAACATTTCTCCTCTCTGCGAAGACGTGATCCGAAAAATGCTCACTGTGAATCCAGAAGAGAGAATCGGATGGGATGAACTCTTCAAACACAAAATAAACTTCTACCGAGAGGAAAAAGTAAAGAAGGAGTTGGAAGACACTTTAAAAACCGGAGACACAAATCTCATGCACAACATGAGCAAGTTCTACATTAACAACAATAAAGTCGTTCAAAATCTCCAAGACTACTCGAAAAAGCAAGAAATTAATGAATTCACTCGAGAAGTCGTGAAAGGAAAGAAAGAAGCCAACAAATACGAAGGCCCAGTTTATAAACCAAAGGAAGACCCCGATGAAGAAGTGAAGCAAGAAGAAAGCCCAACGAAAACCATAGACTCGAAAAGGGAGGAAGAGTCCGAGAATGAGACCATTTCCAAAGAAGAAAGTCTCCGTGAGGCTCGAATCCGACTTGTGAAGCGCAATTCCAACCGAATTCTCCATGAAAGAAACAAGTACGTGTTCCTTGCTTCCGTTGCAGAAGATTGCATTGCGAAAGGACTCGGACTTTCCGAATACGCTGCTTTTGTCCTCGTGAAAAAACTTCTCATTATGATTTCCTCGCTGAAGGAAAAAATTGCAGAAAAGGAGGATATTTTCGGTCTCGAAGAGTGGGCGTACTACACAAAGACCCGAGAGTTTGAGGCGATAGTGAAATACATTACCGGAGAGTACGATGTGTTTGAAGTCTATTTCAATTGCATGTACGACAGGATCGTGAATTTGAGACGTGTGCACCCGAAGATTGGAAGTGATTTCCTCAATATCGTTAACAAAGATCTAAGAAAGAACATTGATAAGGTGTTCTCAAGCTTGATGAGAGAGTATGTGATTGAAGTCGTGAGCTTCATTAACGATGGAAAATGCAAGCCAGAAGAATCTCATGGATATTGGTTGCACCTTGACCAGTTGTTGGATTGCATTGACCTGGATAACGTGTTCAAGTTCGAGAATGCAAGCAAGCAGCAATTTGATTTCAAGCAGTTCTATGAAGAAGTTAAGGCCTTGGATGAAGACAAACTGGGAGTTAGAGTTAAGAGTAAACTCAAAGCCTTATTTTGAGTAATGGATGCTCTTACGCCTTGAAATCATGAGCCAAAGCAAGCTCATTCCATGCATTTACTTTTCTATTGATAGCTTTAGGCAGAGAAACAAAATTTCTATTGGATCAGACAATTTCATTGACAGACTACTTTTCGCGTAAAAAAATAAATAAAATCGATACATATGCTATTAAACCCTAAGAAACACATCAAACAGAAAATTTTAAATCGGCCTAG
>ENA-UOUE01000676-UOUE01000676.1-compost-metagenome-genome-assembly--contig:-NODE-676-length-26656-cov-5.068776_pt1 | contig 26656 bp, 26 predicted proteins | sample MGYA00238146_ERZ747223 | MGnify/ENA primary metagenome ERZ747223 (study PRJEB28781, sample SAMN06268865) | compost metagenome | isolation source: single cell | place: USA: California, Emeryville, Joint...
GTTAAGATACAATTAGAGAGGTTGCGAGCCGTTTATCCCAGCTCTACTGCGAATGGAGGACAGATTTGCTAAAAGAGAGATTCTCCTATTGGAATAAACTTATCCTTCAATAACTATTCCAGCAATGTTTCAACCAATATACTTTTTCGATTAAAGAATATCATCAATTGATAAATTTCCGCCAAGCCATGTACGAAAGAGAACAGAAATTAGTTATTTTCAATCATTACCACATATATATCGATCGAATCTGTTTGTATGTTTAGAATGTTTCGATCATCAAGATTAAACTATTTTTTTCAAATTATGCAGTGTTGCTAGGAGAAACAGCTTCTGGAATATCAAGTCTCGAAGTTGTATAAGTCCAAAGAAAAAAAAAAATCATAAAAACTGTCTCTTCCATTCAATGAAGATTCCGAAAAATATTTTCAATTGTTTAACCAATTATCCTTGGAAAAACAATTCCTGAGGTTCTCGGGAATGAGCAGTGACATTAATCAAAATCATATATGACTTGCTTTGATTTATATCTGCGTTCTACGTCACAAATCTGGGAGAATCTTTAAAACCAACATCAAATTATTGGATGCTCAAATCAAATTTTTCGAAAATTTAATCGATATTGTTCACAATCTTGCAAAATAAAAAAACAAAAATTGGGATGATCAAAATAATTCTGCAAATTCATACAGAACAAGAGGATTATGAAATAGATCCCAAAGGCTCAGTCAAAACTCTGAAAGAAAGAATCCAACAGCAAACAGGAGTTCCTATTGTCGACCAAAAATTGATTTTCAAAGCCAAAGCCTTAAATGATAACGATTGTCTTTCTGATCACAACATTCAACACTTAGACAAACTGTATTTCCAGGTGAATGAGAAGGAATTAACCTTCGAAGCTGATGATAACCCTGGAACAACCGGAAAAATTAAAATTCCTTGCTCTTCAACAGTAAAACAGCTGAAAGGGCAAATATCTGAAAAACTAAACAAAGAGCAGTTGGATAAAAACTATGCTATCTTCTTCAACGAGCATGTACTTCTCAACGACAGTCAAATTCTATCTGAATTTGATTTCAGCAAAGGAAATGTTATCAAATTATCAAAGAAGATGTCATTGAGCATCCAGAATAATCAGACTGTCTTCAATGTCCGAACTTGTGGACATGAGACTTTAGGATCCTTAAAGAAGCAAATTGCTTTGGACCAATTTCCGAATAATTTCGGGCAAGAAGATTTGGGAAGTTGCCAACAAAAGCTGCGCATCTTTCGAAACAAGGAAGAAGAGTTGAAGGAAAGTAATAAAACGCTCAATGAATATGGTATTACGGAAAAATCCTCTCTCGAATTAGAACTTACAGAGATACGAGTTTTGGTGAGAGACAAAACTGGAAAAACAATATGCTTCTCTGTGGGCATTGAAAGTCGCATCGAAGCTTTAAAACATCAAATTGAGAAGAAATTTGAAGTTCCGGTACAAAAACAAATTCTGCATTGTGGAAACAGAAAATTGGAGGACTCAAAAACGTTTAAAGAGTATGGCTTGAAAAACGAGACTTCCATATCCCTAATTAGTCAGGACAATATTACTCTAATTATCATGAGTTCATCAAAAGGCAAATTAAAAATGAAAATAGACAAATCTGAAAACATCATCAAGACAAAGGAAATAATCAAAGACAAATTCAACATCCCAGTAGAGAAGCAGATACTCGTTTACAAACCCGATAAACACGAGGTTAAGGAAAAGCTTTCAGATGATCTATTTATCGACAAATGTGGCTTGAAGGATAATTCGACCATAGAGTTGTTTGAAAAAATCGTAGTCAACATCATCATGAAATCTGATGGTTCAAATGGAATGAAAGTATATGCTGATCCTGATGAGTCCATACTTCTTTTAAAACAACAAATCTGTCAAATGAGCAACCTTTCTTCGAAAGAATATCTCCTGATAAATGATAAACAAATTCTGGATGATGATGAAAAAACTCTTCGCCAATATGGTATCATAGAAGATGCGACCCTGCATCTTGTATCTGATTCAAAAAAGGCGCATCAGAAGACTGGCGCCAAACAGCAAGGAAACGATTCTATGACGATTGCTATCAAAGACCTTTCAGGAGAAATTGTAACTCTCGAGCAGATTACTCCAGATAATACAATCAAAGACATCAAATGCAAAATTCGTGAGTTACTGGGATATCCAGTCTCACAGCAAAATCTTTTTATTGAGAATACCCTATTAGAAGATACCGCTGCGGTGTCTAGTTATGACTTCAAGACTCATAATACCGTTTGGCTGATGCTCAGCGACATACATAAGAATCTAATAAGGATTTTTATCAAAACTTGCCAAGGTGAGGCTTTTGATATAGAACTCAGCCTCTCAGCTACCCTCAAAGAACTGAAACACCAAATCGAGAGCGAATTAAAATGTAACCGTGATAATTTAACGATTTTACATGCTGGGAGGCTGCTAAAAGATGACAACAAAAGTTTGTTGGACTACAATTTGCAGAATGAGACCGCGCTTACTGTTATACAGCACGACAAGAGCCAATATCTCCGAGAGAAGCTAACTGTAGACCAGCCAGCAGTGAAAAAAATTACTCATAAAGGGAATTCTGAGAGAGACGGCTACTATGAAGAAGCGAAGACTTCTGGTGATGAATGGTCTCGGCATGGAGAGACATCTAGTTTTGGATACAATCTTGGTGAGGCTGGTATTGTGAAGTCATATAACGTACAGATTACGATCAAAACATTGGGATGCGAAAATTATGTTCTCGAAATTCCAGCATTTTCTCCTCTACAAGAGTTGAAAGAAAAGATTGAGAAGGATTTATCGATTCCAGTCAAACAGCAAAGGTTGGTTCTTGATGGGAAAGAGCTGCAAGATGATTCTTGGAGCATTGCTAAGGATTCGTTCTTGTATTTAATGAAAGCAGAAGCTGCTCATTTGGTCAGGAGAAATCTCAAAGGAAATGCGTTTATTGCAGAGTGTGATGGTTTGGTGCTCAATACTGTCAGAGATCAGACAAGAAATGAAGATAAAGGATTACCAATTGAGGAGTTAGGAGAGTTTGCTTTGATAATGTGTGAAGAAAATGGTATCAATCTTAAAAAATTGAAGGAAGGAAAATGGTTAATTTTTCCCATGACATGACTCCTTGAAAAGTCATGTATTTTCAGCATTTGTAAGAAAGTACAGCGGTACTCTTATTGCAAAATCAATAAATTACTTATGAATTTCAGCGGTTTGATTCTCACTTCAATATTAATTGTTCTTGAGTAATGAAGTAGCTGCTATATCAGTATCCGCTCCTTAGCGTTATGTTATCAAAAAATATCATTGAAATGAACAGGAATTAAAGCATAATTTTGACGTAAGCCAACATAATTATATCAAAGGAAATTATTTTAAAGCCCTTCAAAGATGACTTTTGCCAACTTTCGAAAACGTAGAATTAATTTCTCTGGATATTCTTTTCCAATTTCGGAGTGACAAGCAAATATATTTTTTTATACAAAAAATAATAGGCTATTTACTCGTCAATACTCTGGCAACTTTTTCATATTTAAGACGACCATCATCACTCTTGCCACCAGTCTCCTTAGTCAGCTCATCTATTTCTTCATCATCATACGTCTCATAGCGTTCAACCATAACTGATCTGAAATCATCAACAGAAATGAGACCGCTATTGTCCTCATCGTACACCCTGAACTGTTCAATAAGTTCTCTAGCTTGATTCTCTCTCAATTGTAGCACCATCAATGTCATAAACTCAGGGAGATAGAGTTTTCCGCGCTTGTCGGGATCTGCTTTCTTAATCATCTCTTGAAGTTCAGCTTCAGCTAGATTTTGTCCAACAAACTTCATGAGAGGTCCGAGCTCCTCTATCGAGATGATATCATCACCGTCCTTGTCGAAAAGAGCGAATGCTGCCTTGAATTTCTCAAAGTTTTCCTGGGTGATTGTGAATGTCATTTGGTTTCTGATTACGTTTCTGATTGATTTTTTATTTTCAGATACATTTCATCGTTAAATAATGAAAGGCTAACTTCATGAGTGAAATTTGACAGATCAACTTCGTGAGTAAATTCAATCAGAGATATTTCTCTTCAAAGCTATTTAGGCTAATTTCAATGGATAAAGAAGAGGGTTTTGTGAAGCGTTATTGATACCAGTATTGTAGTTCTTAATTTAATAGGAGAAAAAAAGAAAATGCGAAGTTATTCCTGCAGCCATTGGAAAATTAGTAAAAAAGAGCAGGCGTTGATCATCATTATTGATTTTTGGAGCGAAGGACTAGGACTCCAAGATTCTGACGGACTCATTCCTGGTCAAAAGTTTGAGTTCTACAATCAGTTTTTTTTTTCTTCAGCGTACACATATCAATTTATGCTATTACCGCTTAAGTTGTCTTTAATTTTGATCAGAAATGAGCTCACTATCAAATCTGAATAATTAACATGGCAATGTTAAATTTAAGCATTTCTTTTGAACTAAATGCAGTCATCCAAAACAAGCAGATATCACAGCTCTAATGAAAATATCGAGAAAGAAAATCCAATTTTATCCAATGAACAAACTATGTCATATAAATATCTAAGATGACAATCATTAAGAGACTAAAACAAACTTTGTTGATTTCTAACGCTTATTCAACGCTATTCAGAGAGTACCGGAACTCTATTTGGGCACCAATCATCTCTTGGGGGTTTTCATCTTCATCAACTTGAGCTCCGAAAAGAATTCTCGACTTCAGCAACAGAAACGTCAAAACGGGGTTAACAAAAATCAGAACCGCCAGGACAATGCAAGAATAAACGACATAGAGACCTGAGATCGGGACACCTGATGAGACCAGAATTCCCAGCAGAAGGCACGACATGAGAAAAAGAAACACCCAGATAAACAGCTTCGGAATGATGCTTATCTCGCCAATATTTTGCGGCATCTTCGTGAAAGGCCTTGTGTCAATCAAATTATACTCTTCCACAAACGTAGAGAGATATTTCGGCGCATTATCCAAAATATCTTGTCTAAACCTTTGATACGTATCTTCTACTGGCGTGTTCTGAATAACCGTACAAGGGCTGAAGTTCGCAAGAAATTTATTCGCAGCAAGCGCCTTTTGATTAACTTTCATGCATTTCGATTGATATTCCAAAACTACTCGCTCGTAACTCAAGTAACTGGCGGCTTGAATGGTCATGTAGATGCCAAAACAACCAACGAGGTTCATATAGAGGACTGTAGTTTGGGGGTCGATTGATTGACCTGTAATCACATTTGGAAGAGAAGGTAGCGTTATCATTGGAAAAATAATCAAGGTTTGCCATAGCGTCCTAAATATGGCTGTCCTAAGAATGAATCTTCGCTCTGATGTACTGAAACCTGCTCCTGTGAGCGCTGGCGACCGAGTTAAGAGATACTTTTGCTTGGTTATCAGAACTACCACTAAAAATATCAGCGTACCCAGTACGAGAAGCGTAGGAATTGTCCCAAGAGCGCCTAGTACATTATTTTGGATACGGATAATGATGACAACGAGCAGATAAGACACAGCTCCGATTGCACATGAAATCCAGATCAAAAGCGCACATAAATATTGAACCCAGCGTTTTTCTGAGAAGTATTTAGTTATGCAGCCATCAACGGCAACAGTGATACTTCTTTTGAGGTATTCAGACCATGAGATTTTGAAGTCGGAGGCTTTGATTTCTTTATAAGCTTTGCGATAGAACGTGAATGTCGAGATAATGATGCCAATGAATAAAATTGAGAACCAGACGATGTTCAAATAGCATGTGCAAGTTGCGATAACGCCAAAATCTTCGATGGTTAGAGCTCCTATCTCGAAGCTTATTTGGATATCGCATGAAAGGAATGCCATTAAGGAGCAGTTTTAATTCAATTTTTAATTATTTACGTGAAAAAGCTAAAAATTTTTATTTTGGTTATTACACCAAACCGGTGAAATAAACCGGTGAAATGAATTCAATTTACTTCATAATTAGATAATTGACGATAAATGATTCAATTTCGCAGAAAGAATGATGATATTAGAGAAGTCAAATGAAACTGATGCAATTGCTATAGACAAAACTATTACATCAATATAATCTCAAATATATTTGCATTCATCGCCAGATTTTCTTCTTTGGTAGTCCTATTACAACTTTCTGGCTAAATCATAAAAGTAGAGGACGCGTCGAGATTGTAACCATTTTACAAATCGAATTATGTAAACAATTTCAATAGCACTTGAAATTAATTTTCATAAACACAAAAGCAGAGCATAAGTCAACTAAAAACTACCAAAGCGATGATTTTATGTGATGTTATTTGGATGTTCAGGTTTAGCTTCGTAATGTTGATTATTTCTGTATACGTTCTGAACAAATTTGAAGATTTTATTTCTTCTGAAGATACAGGATTTTATGTACTGTTTATTTAGAATATAGCTCTTTAGCGATTCAGTCGGGTAAATTTACAGCAATCAAGAGCTCACTTAACGGATGATTTTAAAAGAAACCTTTGGCTCGGATTTGCCTGATATAAAAATTTTTCCTAATTGTAGTATTACCAACTTCAGTTAGAACAATTAAAGCGACTAATTCTTTCAGAAGGTCACCGACATATTGTATGAGAAACCAGACAATCGATCCTATCCATTCTAGTAAGGCAAGACAAGACGCAGGAAGCTCTTTTCCAAATAAATTCGAAAATTATTTCTATTAAATTCGTTTAAAATATGGGTGCTTCTGACTCAAAGAGCAAAAATATTCAACCACCAAATCAACAAAAGCCTCTAGAGAAATCTCTGGTGGATGAAGAGTGGCCAAGAAATTTCGAGAAACTCATTTGGTGTACCCCAGACAACAATACCGTGTCCATCTATGATGTCAATACGCAAAAGAGATTTACATATTTCCAGGGGACTGAATCTCCAATATTCACACCAAGTAGAAACACAATTCGTACTATCTGGTGAATTATGCTGTTAGTTGAGACGAACATTTTACTCATTCCAAATACAAACTTGCTTATCTCAACCGGTTATTACAAGGTTGGTGGTGCACTTGAATTCTTTGACATCTCAAAGAGAAGTCCAAAACAGATTTATACATTCAGCGACAACTGGAGTCACATGACTTCAACAGATATTGCATACTGCGACAAAAGGAATCTCTTTGCTATTTTTCCAACGAAAGACTCGCTGCCCTATCATCTCTTTGAAATTCAATACGGTGCAGAAGGAGTTACCTGCTCTCTTGTCAAGAAAGCAAAAAGAGGAAAGCCTTACACTCGTAACTATTTTTCCAATACTGAGATTCTATTGATTCTTGTGTGTAGACTTTCAGACCCTTGATTTAAATAAAGAGGGGAAACACATAGCACTCATCGATCAAGATGGGAATTTACGAGTTTATGAGGTTGATACTGGCACTTCTTGCGTGGAATTCAAATTGATATTTACACAAAGTGATTTCAGATTATTTTTAAATATGCCTTAAGACAGAATCAAACCAAATTAGGAAATGTTAGCACGATGTGTAGATGGAGTCAGCAATCAGAGAGCCCATTGGTATATGTATCCTATGGAAGAGGCAAATTAAATGCTTTTGATGCTGAAAAAAAAGTGTTGTTATTCGGAAATGTTGACGATGTACCACAGTATGAAAGTAAAGTCAAAATCTCAAGGCTATGTTTTGAAGCAAAATTGAACTCTAGTTGGAGTCACTACGATGGATGCTTGTAAGAATGATTACAATCTCCTCGCGCTAGCTGCTGGAAGTGGTGCTGTAATGATATATGATCAAAGAAAAGGAGGAGTTGTAAGAAAATTTAACTCTGTTCATCAAGGTACTGACTCATTCATACTTCAATCAATCACATTTGAACGTTGAAGATAAGATAAAATCCATCAAATGGAGTCCAAATGGTGAGAAAATAGCAACTTGTTCATTGGATCAGACGGTTAAAGTAATTGCAGTTGGGGACGGAAAGGAAATATTTAAAGAATCTGCAGGACTGAGTATTGTCATTCAAAATCAATACAGCGCTATAATTCTGCGACTCTTAGGTACAAATGCGCGTTACGCTCATGGAGTGTGCTTGGGAGAATAGGTCAATTAAAAGCTATCTAAAGGTGTTTTAGGGCTTCAAATTCAAAATAAGTAAAAATTAAAATTTGGCAGAATGATTGAGTATGAGAAAAGTATTCCTAATTATTACTGAAATCTAATAATGATTCATTTCCGGTATAGTTGATTTTAACGTATTTTGCATTCAGATTTACTCTGGTTTTCATTATCTGCAGTAAAAAATTGTCTTCGATGTGTTCCAATGCATGAATTCTTCTGAGTATTCCAGGACTTCATGTAATGAGAGAAAAGATAGTAATCCCTTTTTTCTTCTTCAGAGCCAGTTGAATAATCTTCACTTTAGATAGTACTAGCGTAATTATTACTTCCTCGATAGTTGCAGAAGGGAAATATATTTAGCTGCTAGCAGGCACATTATTCATGATGATTAATTGACGAAAAAAAATCTTTCTAACGCCAATCTGATAGTCAAGAGATTAAATAAAAATAAAGGTTTTAAGCCTTCTACTATTCGCTTTTAAAGATCCAAATAACGAAGAATTAAAATATGGGTGGCACTTTTTCAAGCAATGAAACTGCTCAGGATGTAGATTTTCCACCAAATTTCGAGAGGCTCATGTGGTGCACTCCAGGCAACAATACCGTTTACATCTATGACGTAAATTCGCGAAAGAAATTTGCACAGTTTCAAGGAATTGAATCTCCAAGATTCAAACCAAGTAGAAACACAATTAATATTATCAGATGAGTTATGTGCTGTTAGTTGAGACGAACATCGTTCACATTCGTGATACAAATTTGCTGATCTCAGCCGGATATTCCACCTACGCCGGAGCGATTGAAATCTTTGACATCTCAAAGAGAAAACCGAAACGGATTTTCTCATTCTGTGGTACATTCCGACATATTACAACAAAAGACATTGCGTATTGTCACAAAAGGAATCTCTTTGCAGTTTTTCCAACTAAAGACTCGCTTTCCTATCATCTGTTTGAAATTCAATACAGAGTAGATGGAATTATCTGCTCTCTTGTAAAGAAAGCGAAGCAAAGAATCGACAGTCGTAAATATTATCTGTTATTAAAGATAATACAAGGCTTTATTAATACATGTGAGCAGAAGTTCAAAGCCTTGATTTACATAAAGAGGGGAAACATATAGCACTTATCGATGAAGGTGGGAATTTACGAGTTTCTGATGTTGATAGTGACACCTCGAGCTCGGAGATTAGATTGAATTTTACACAAAGTAATTTCTGATGGCTATTGTATATGCCTCACGATAAAATCAAACCAAATTAGGAAATGTCCGACCTATGTGTAGATGGAGTCAGCAATCAGAGAGCCCATTGGTATATGTATCCTATGGAAGAGGGAAATTAAATGCTTTTGATGCTGAAAAAAAAGTGTTGTTATTCGAAAATGTTGACGATGTTCCTAAATATGAAAGTAAGTCCAGAAACTTCAAACTTGCGATATACTTTTTTTTGAGTTTCTTCTCGCTCTCTTTCTTTCTCTCTTGTTTTGCTATTTGGAATATTTTTTGAACTAAATCTGAATTATAATGGATATAGTCGGAGTCACATCGATGGATGCTTGCAAGAATAATTATAATCTTCTTGCGCTGGCTGCTGGAAGTGGAACTGGAACTGGAGCTGGCGGCGTGATGATATATGACCAAAGAGTGGGAAAAGCTGTGAGGAAACATAACTTTGTTCATTCAGGTAATGACACGTTAACATTTCTATCAATTATCTTTGGACATTGAAGATGTAATAAAATCCATCAAATGGAGTCCAAATGGCGATAAAATAGCAACTTGTTCAATGGATAAGACAGTCAAAGTCGTCGCAGCCGATAATGGAAAGGCAGTATTATTCAAAGAATCAACCAAAGACGGTATCGTTATTTACAATCATATGGAAGACGATATAATTATTTGTTTCTCTTAGATTACGCCCATGCAGTCTGTTGGGGGAATTAGTCAATTCAATGCATTGCCGAAGGCTTTCAGTGCGTCAAATTCTATTAAATGGAGATATAAGCCACTAAGTTGAATCTGACTCTAACTGTGTTTCGTTTGCGGCGTTTGCGAGTTTAGCATATTTTATTCCTTTTCTTTCTTTTCAGTTATTATTAGCAACGAAACTTATCTATACATTTCCATAAGCATCTCCTTCTCATCATTCAGAGAACTATTAATCAATGTTATAAAAAAAATAGAATTCCTTTTTAGTAAATTATCAGTTATTTATTTATAATCAGACAGAGTCAGCGACGTACTCATGAAACTTTGAGGAAAATCCTCGACAGCGAAGCGAATGCTTGTACTGTATCATACAAAGCCGATCAGTTTTGAGCTCAAATCCAGAGGACATTGAGGATTTGAATGAGCTTGGACCTGAGATGGAGTCATTATCAATAAAAGAGGTAATATTTCAGACTTTGCCACAACATCAAATGTGAAACTTATGATGAACCGCACTGGGTTATGAATCACCATGATTCTTTTTTAAAACATTCATCCTGAAAAAAACCATATTTGATATTTTCACCCTCTTTTCTTTTTGGTTTTTCCTGATGACTAATTTATACTTCTAATAGGACAACTTGAATCATCTTAACGAGTTAAGCTTTCGTCACCAGCGACGACTTCCATTGTGTCAAGAATTCAGAAGTCTCCTTTTCCTGGATGGACTTCATGAGATATCGATACGACCATATTGACCTGAGGGCTCGCAGACCTACAATTAAAGTATTCAAGAATGATTAATGAGAAAAGGAGATCTATTTCAAGAGAAGTTGGAGGACTGGCTAACGACAAGACGACAAAATCTTTGTGAAATTCTTGCCCAGAGAGAACAAAACTATGAAAATAGATGACATGCTGCTTATTGAGGGGATGAGGCTTACCAAAATTGTTGGAAACAAAGCTTTCATGGACTATTCATGAGATGTGATCCTTTCTTCAAGGCGGACATCGAATCTCGGCTGTTCTCCCGGACCAATGTGTATAAAACAGACGGGAGATTGAGTATTTCAAAAAAACATCCCAGTGGCGCAATGGTAGCGTATCGGTTTCCGGCACCGGAGGTTGTGGGTTCGAGTCCCATCTGGGATGAAATTTTTTGTTCGAAATTTAGAAATTTAGAAAATTTGAATTTTGAATTTTTGTTAATTTTCAATACCGCAATTGTTATCATTCTGATTTCATTTCGAAAATTGCTTCTTTTTTGTTGATTTATATTCTACATTCCAATTTACATCCCCGATTCGTCAAGAATAAGATGTCAATTCGCAGTTTGCCCCAATTAGGCCTATCCTCTAAATTAATTAAATTCCTTTGAAATTATCAGTGACGAAAGTATTTTCTCATTCAACATTGAAGCAGCCTCCATAGCATCTCAGGAGGAATCATTTCAATTAATCATTATGAATCTTGAATTTAATAATATAGAGTTCCTTACTTAAAAAAAGAATGGGCCCACCAAAACTCAAAAGAAGCAAGTTGCTTTTTTGATGGCACAACAGCATTTTTCACAAAAAATTGCATTTCATAAAAGAAAATTTTCTTATGGAGCTTGGTTGTTGCCAGAAACAAATCTGACACGCTTGATGCTACTCAAATAATACGAGTCAAAATCGCTTGCAAGACGCGATGAGTCCTTGTGAGCTGTTTTTTCTGCAGAAATACTGCTATTCAGTTTCGTAAGCACAAACTTCTTTGTACAAAATTTGTTAGTATCAAATGATTTTTTTGGCTTCTCTATGTTGGGAAAGGTCTTCGATTTTTTCGAGGATGTTACATTCTCAACGGTCAACTCTGAAAGGAAAGCCGAGCTCTTGTTATTCTGCTTCTGCGTGGTCGAACTTTCTTGGATTATTTCGCTATTATTTCGATATGTTGGTGATTTTTGCGTTTTTTGAAAGTCCTTTGGTTGTCTGGGTCTTAAACTTTGGAAAACCGCTGGCTTTATTCTCAAATTTCTGATGAGCTGTCGGACGTCGACATTCTTAGGCGATCCTGGTTGAATATCTGAGATTTTTGGAATATTTCCGAAGGCAATTTGCTTTTCACCAGGAGACCGAAAAATCTCGCTCTTGTTTATTTCCCTTAAGGAAGGAGAAAATCCGGTCTTCTCGCGCTGTAGTTCAGAGCTACCAACCGCTTGAGTATTTTTCAGAGACGCGACGCTGATAGTAGCATCAGTTAATGGAGGGAAGAAGTTGATTTTCCTTGAAGATGGAGTGAGAACGCTAGGCATTAGAGCTTTATTTGGCGATTGATTGTTCAATTTTGTTGGAATAAGTTTATACAAATTTTAATGGAATTAAGTAATTGTATATAAACATAATTAATCTGCTGGTTTCATTCAGATAATCGATCACGAGTCTTGTCTTCTGCTACCGACCGGTACAGAAAATAAAAATTTATGACAACTGTTCAAAAGGAGCTTCAATTTATTTGGAGTTGAAACTGATCACCATCTGAGGATATTTTCCATAATAAGTTGACTTCATGGTGGAGGTCGGACTAACATTGGATGAAGCCGAACCCGAAAGAAAAAAATCAAAATAGATGTCCAAGGTCAAAGGATCTAAACCAACTGAGATTTTCAAGTTAGCGTTAATTCGGCTCTTGACCCGACGAATACACAAACCAGAGATGAAAAATTTCCTAAGACACACTGTAAGTCTTGCCTTCGTAGAGGATTTGCAAATACTGACCCAACGAAAGGAAACCATGTTTGATTCGATCAACCTGCTACTGCCTCACAGCAATTGTAAAGAGTCCCTCACGCTACATTCGGAAATGTCAGTGCGATGGCAGTCTCAAAAAATTGAGATTTATATCAAAAGATTCATATTTGTTAATTTTTTGTTGGTTGTAGCTAACACACATTTCCTCTCCTTGAGTAAACTTCTTAGAGAATATTGAAGTACTTTGGAACAACACTGAGTTCGGGTACCAATGGATTTTCTATTTGTTTATAAATCTAATAAATTACTTTAATGAAATGAAAACCACGAAAATATCTATTTTTATTCTCAGTCTTAGATATTGTTAAGAGATACCTTATCTGAGTCGCGTTTCCTTTAAGAAATGTCATTTACAAGGCATTATCTCTCGTATGAAGGCAGAAAATCGAAATATCAATATTCACAAAGCCATTGAACCATAAGGTTAAGTTGCATTTCCAATGTTTGAGCACAAAAAGCTCTTCAAGCGATCTCGTGAGCCCAAGAAAATAGTACACGAGTCCGATTTTTTCCACAAATATTATTCGTCATCTTCTCAGTTGAGGCTAAATTTACAAATCATACACTCCAAAATAAACTAGTGGTCTTGAGTTTGACTTTTGTACAGCACTTTCGAGCCTACATTCACTTTCGAATCAAAATCACCAAAGCCGGATCCTTGCAGCCCATTTTTTTTTTTTCATATTAAACGACTATTAAATTAACTGCTCATTCTAATATAATTTAACAGGATTAACCAAGCAAATAAATCCTCAAAATGGACGCACTCAAGGGCAACATCTTCCACGGTCATCACCATCCCCACCACTCAGGCGAAAAGAAGAATCACCTTCCATTAGTCCAAATGAAAACAATTCAAGTAGCACCACAGTCCAAAATTCTCGATTTACTTTGATTTCATTCAGCGAAAATCTATTATTCACAAGCTCGCCCAAAACGTTGCTGATGTCGGTTTGAACTTTATGAAGCAAGTGATGTAAATTGCTCTTAAGTGCATATTTTGAGGTATATCTTTAGGAAAGAAGTCCAAGAAGAGCAAAACAACACTAGATTCGAAGAGGGAAAACAGACCAGGATTCTCTTCGACCGAATTCAAGTCGTTGACCTTGCATGCCTTTCAATGGCTCTCATCAGTCTAGTCCTCACCATAATTCAGGTACTACCACCTGATTCTTCTCAGTGTGTTCAACAGCAGTCAACAGTATGAGCTCGAGTATTACGAACGCGAAACAAAGTGGTCAAAAACATTACTCTGGTTAATCTTCTTTTCCTCTCTGTTGCTATGTAAGCCATTACCATCACCCAAAATCCCTAAACTCAATACAGGTTTTTTGACTGTTGTCAGATACATCTTCAATATGCATTACATGAAAAAGAGATTCACATTAGAGCCGAAAGATGGCTTATTCTCAAGCGGCCTTGGGTACCAAATGCTGGTTGAAATTTTCTTTGCGATGCTGATTCCTTATCCTTGGTTTCAAGGTATTTTGCGCACTGTTTCAAAAATTTATTAAAATCTGTCAAAACAACAGGACTCCGCATAGATACTACGACTTATTATAATGATCGTGATTTTTATTACCATGTGAATGAAGTACTGTGTTTGTTCTCAGTGTTGCGGATAGCAATCGTGATGCGAATAGTCTTACTCAATTCTTACTGGAACAGCAACCGCGCGCAACGACTCTGGTAACTACCTATCTGAGAAAATCCTCCCACAATTGGTTATCTTACCATTTTTGATTAGTGAGCTTGGTTCGGTGGAGTCTGGCGCGCTGTTTACTCTGAAATGCATGATGCAAACGCATCCTTTTATCCTGATATTCGCCTCGTATCTGGCGAGCATCCCGTTTTTCGGCTATATGTTGCGCATTGCTGAAATGCCAGTGGCGAGAGCAGATCCAAGTTTGCCTACTTATACTTATTCTAATGCAATGTGGAACGCATATATTACTATTGCAACAGGTAAAACATGGCAGCTTGATCAGTTGTTTACGGTGTATTAGTCGGCTACGGTGATTTCTACCCTCAGACATTCTTAGGCAGGATGATTGTGTTTTTTATCTGTATCTGGGGCACAGTGATCATCTCTCTCATGGTCGTCGTTCTAACGAGCCTGTTTAATATGTCAAACGCTGAATCTAAGGCAATTACTCGTTAATGAGAAATATCTCTAACCCAATGATTAGATGTACATGCTCCTCGATAGACTGTGGGTGAAAGAAAGCATGAAAAAGGAGGTTGCGAAGATCTTCACAAATATGATCCGGGGGAAAAGAGTGTCCAGAGAAAAAGGAGAAATAGCTAAAGATTACCTTCACAGTGTTAAAACCCATCTAAAGCGTTATCGGAAGTTAGCGAAGTAACAAAGCCTACTTTCTATGCGATCAACTAACATTTCGTGGCAGAAAGTATCGGGATTTAGCGAATGAAAACCACGGATTTGAGGAGATGGAAAGATATTTCGAGTTCATTAAAGATGAAGTGGACAATGTCCAGAGCGACCTCGGCTATGTTGTTAAAGCCGTGAAAGAGTTAGCGGTGGCTGCTGGAGTGGAGGGGCAGGTTTCGACGCAAGCACCTGACTTTAAAAAGAAAATTACACGAGAGTATTCTCCCGCTTGGTATGCGGCTAAACGGGCGGAATCTCCCACGATAAAGCCACAAGAAGTCAAACTTGGATATCTTTCTGATGTCAGCGTGAACATAGGTAAATTATATTGTTTGCTGAGAATTAACTCTTGTTTTTGAACGAAACTATTAGAAAAAACTGAGAGAGATACCGAAAGACCTCTTCTGGTTTATGAAGACAGTCCTGAGTTTAAAGATTATAAAGAAAGGCCAAGTTTTGTTGTGAGAAAAGCTTCGAATCATTAGTTTATTCCAGAAAGGGTAGTAAAATACCCCTTTTCAACTGTTCAACTTTTTTTGGGTCATCTTACTCAACAACTTCGTTTGTTAAATGACTTTTTTTTCTTATTCTACAGTAATATTCTTTAACAATCGCATCTTTCTATGAGAAAATCAAACATACTCACGAGAATTATCTCGAAGTTCGTCTTGTAATGATTTAAACTTCAATTAATCGATCTCACTTTCTAAATTATTAGACCTTGTCTGTCAAGGTCTCGAGTTTCAAAAAAAAAAATTTAAAATCCTACTCTGCCGAAAATATCCACCGATGGTACTTAGAAGAGCAGCTGGTTTCGTTTTAAATCGCATTCAGACGTCGGATAAATTTTTTGAAGTCTTTCAGAAATAAATGTGTTGAGAGAATTCTCGTTTTCAATATCTTTATTTGCTTTGTGTGGTTATTTCTGGATATTTTTTTCTCCTTGACGCGGGATTTCATCGAAATTGCCTGATATGTTATTGTCATAAATTTCGCGAGCACAAAAGGATTTTCTGGTTAATTATTTTAAGTTCCTATTGCAGAATTAATCAATTTATCGTTGACTGGAAAAGTCACTAAGAAGTATCCAATGACGTCTACGGGAATTTTCTCCGTTTTTAGAGCGAAACAGACCAAATCTCACGATGGTATCCCTGCTGAAGTACTATTTTTTCTCAAGATCTTTAACATTCCTTCATAAAACAAGCCCAGAAATAATTCTCACAAGCATCTGCGCAAATATTCTACAAATACCGTCAAATATGCTCGAGCCTTGAGGTTCGCAATCACATAATGACCTCACTTAACCGTTGCGAATAATAGTGATGAATTAGGATCCGAAAAGAAAAAAGGATTTGAGGACGGAAGAGTTACAAAAACTTATTTTAATCGGCTAAACACGATAGAAATCGCGTGCTTAACAATTTCGATAATTGGAATCGGGCTCTCAGTGATAGAAGTAAAAGACATTTTTTCGATTTTGGATTCAAGATACCTCCAAGTATGAGTTAGAATTCAACAATATGAACCAGGAATGGGCGCTAATCCTTCTCTACCTTATCTTCACAGCAAGCATTCTCCTATGTATTCGATTTCGCGAGTTCGCGCTCAATTTTGACTGATTTTTTACTTATTAGCAATTTTGACGGTTGTGCGTTATATTTTCAGCTTACAGTATCTAAAGAAAAGAAACATGATATCAGAAAGAGACACTCTGTTTACTACGGACATGTACCAGCATTTGTTTTTGGAAATTGTATTAATAATGATCATTCCTTATCCTTGGCTTCAAGGTAATTTGATATGAGAGTGAGGGTTTCTTTAATAATAGTATGGCAGGCCACGTTGTTGAAACCTATTCGCTTTATGACAGCACTCCAATATACTATTACACGAATTCTATCATCCAACTATTTTCCACACTTCGGCTCTTTGTGGTTGTGAGACTGGTGCTCCAGAGCACGATATGGAATGGCAACCGTTCACAACGAATTTGGTAACTTATGGCGATAAATCTCTGCTAAATTGTGGTATCACAGCGAAATGTATGCAGTTAGACCAGGCCTGCATTTTACGATTAAATGCGTGATGAAAACCAACCCGATGAGGCTCATTTTTAGCAGCTATTTGATCAGTATCCCCTTATTTGCTTACATGTTGCGCATTGCTGAAGGACCAACTGACCGTATCCCAAGCAATACAACTTATTTTACCTATCTCAACTCAATGTGGTGCATTATAATTACTATGGCAACAGGTAATGATGCAAACGGAGATTTCAATGAATAATAACCAAATGATTAGTTGGCTATGGCGACTATTATCCGTTGACTTTCCTTGGCAGAATGATCATCTTCTTTGTCAGTTTATGGGGAACATCCATCATATCTCTCATGGTCATTTCAGTCTCCGGCCTCTTTTCCATGGATAGACTGGAGTCTAAGGTTCCGAGCTTCATAATGCGGTTTACCTTACAGTTTTTAGAGCTTTGTGATAATTCAAAGGCTGTTGACAAAGGAGAAACTCAGAGAACACGCTGCCTACGTCATTACCAATTTATGGCGAGGAACGCTGCATACAAGAATAACGAACCGAATTCCACGGGAAAATATCGACAAGATCAAGAGACATTTGAAAATCCTCAAACGCACAGAGAGGTAAAACCCATATGCGAGTTTGATCGCTGAAATTCAATGGATTTATAGGCAATATCGAGAGCTAAGTAATGAAATTAACGGCTTTGAGATTATGGACAGAGAATTTACCAAAATACGTGAGGAGTTCAAAGGCCTGAATAGAAAAGCAAATTATGTTGTCGAATCCGATAAGCTCATTATGGCGCTTCTAGGAGCCGATCCCAAAATCTTGGACAGAATGAATGATAAACTAAGATCCACCATTGCTCAAGCGAAGAGCACTGAAATTGGAGAAACACCTAATATGGAGACCCAAAATGGGAAGAATCATGTGAATACTTTTGAAATCAGTCGAGCAGATGACGATGAGTCTCAAGCTAATGAAAAATCGGGTTATGATTCGATAATCTCAGAAAACCATGGGAATACGCCTCGGCAGATTCCATATAAATTGACGCCTCATCCCACGACGAGGGAAGAAAAGAAAGAAAGGATCTATCACTACAAAGCGCTGAGTACGCTTCATTAAAATCAAATTTCAGAGATCCCTTTCTTTGAGCCGATTGCGTTCATTTTCAGAGACTTTTCCATTGTTTATCAATTTACACATGTATTTCTTATGACTTTCCTTTTTTTTTTTGGTTGAATAAAAACAGGATTGTTTTAATTCAAATTGTAGCAATTCATTGATGGATCTTGCACGATCCAAGTTTTGATGCAACTCTATTTTTGAAATGGAATTTTTATTCATGCTCCAGTTTTTCATGCCTGAATTAAATTGTGTTAAACCGAGGTTTTTTTCGATATATATCAAATTCGTAAATTAATTAAATTTTTTCGAAGGCATTCTCCATGAAAATGTGAGATAAAATGACAAAAGTAATGTCATCTAGCTGCTATGACTCAAAGATATTCGCTAATAGGTAAAATAATGAATTTTAAGCATAAGATAATAATGAGTTTGCACGGCAACATTACTTAAAGGCTGCTACGCCCCCTCTATTCTTATTTTAGCGCTTAAGATATAAAATTTATTATAAATGTTCAGAGTTAATGAAAAAAGGTAATTCAAGACTAATAATAATATCTATCTCTGCTTCTCGCGAGATTCTTGCGCAAACGCAGTGAAAACTCGTCTGAGCAGTGCTATCTTCCAAGCTTCGGTCGTAGCTCTTCCCATTTTTTCAAAAATTCCTGACGTGCTTTCACATTTGCTTGACCCTTCACCTGTGATAGAGATTTGATATGCTTTTCTTTTTCCGGACCTGCAAGTAACTTGTCATCGTCTTCAGTCCAAGCGACGGATGAGTTTGAGTTCAAGCATTTGCTCACTAATTCTAACTTCATCGAGCAAGAAAAGAAAAGATCAAACAGCCGAGCCTTCTCAGCTTGGCTCATTTGATTGAAAGACGTCTCTCCAAAGGATTCCGAGTCGCGGTCTACTCAATACTCTGCATTTCACTGTATCCTTTTCTTTTTTTAGCATTTCGGTTCTGGGTCTGGGAATCCCTACAAGAGCTTGTATCAGGCCGTCTGCTTTCACTTGGATTTGAAGACAAAGACTCTCCTGATGTCGAAATTTGATCCTCAGGGAGCAGACTCGCATCGACTATCAAATCGCCTTTTCGAGGCAATAAGGCACTTTCTCGGCTTCGCATGTTTCCCATTCCCGACATCGTGTTTGGTCCAACCTTTTCGGGATCAAGTGTGTCTTCGCGCCTCAGAATGGCGAGCTTCTTGGCAGGGGCTGGGGTGATTTTTCCTTTTACCCGTTGCGACGGTAGCTCAGCAAACACGCAATAGCCTTCGTTTCCATGTTTTTCCACCCATTCTTCCATGATGCGTTTTTCCTCCTGTCCAATGTATTTTAAATAAAAGCGGTATCTTGATCGAATGGACTCTGAACTTCGATCTAACCAAGAGAGCTCTTCACCTTTGACGGCTTGTTTCCAGTAGGTTTTTGAATTGAACTGACCAACATTCTTGCTTACATAATTCAATATACTTACGTCTTCTGATACGCTGTATGCAGTCCGTGATTTCCATGTCGTAGATTGACTCTGATTCAGTGATTGCGGTGCTGATAGTTCCTTTGAGGAGAGTTTTTGTCCTGATTTTTCATCGAATTGTGTCTCAGGTTCAGGTAGAGCTTTAATCTGTTCAGCGAAAAGGAAATCCTCATCGTCTGCATTATAATGTCGATAATTTCTGGCATTCATCACTGGCTGATGATCCATTTCAATCTTGAAAACAGGTCTCTCGACTAAGCATACATTAATAAAAAATTACTCCTCAGTATTACCGTCAAAAGTGAATTGCTGACTCATGCTTCCTCTATCAGCATAATTCGAATGAGTATCGTAGTATCCGAAGGCTCTAATGACGAAAAAAGTCAAGAAAGTAAGAAAAAGAGAGCTGACTGTGGGTTTAAGGGCCGAGATTGTGAATTCTTGTCAGAATGCCTCATTTCTGAACCAATAATAGCACTCGCTGCGTTATGGAATGGGAATATTCTCATAAAAGCAGGATTTGCCTGCCTACCAGTTAGGTTTTGCATCTTTTTAATCGGTTCTAGGCGTTGTGATCTCTTTGTCTTCTTTAATAAAATAAATTAATAGTTGACGCTAAGCTTTAAAAGAACGAGTGCTTCAAATGTAATTTATGAATTTAATTGGCAAATTAACAAAGGCTAGATATTGATTCCATTCTCTTTTTTTTCTTTCTATCAAATGCTAGCATAGAAAATTTTTCAAGTGAAAGGAATCGAAAATTCACACAGTACGAAACGACTCAAAACTCAATAACTCGCTTCCTCAGGTCTCTCTGAGGTCGCTAGTCTTGCTAAACAATTTTTCTTGCTTTTTGTTCTTGTATAGATTTGAAGCCGCAGATTTGTTGCTCTCTTTGATCAGTCTCTTAAAATTTCACAGTTTTAGAAGTTTTAGATGAAATATGAGCATCTAATAATTAGAATTATGACCGCCAGTGAGTTTAGTTTCACAAATTGACTTAGCAATTGCTAGTTTCGTAGAACCTTCTTATTGCAATAATCATTAAATAATTTACGAAGAACATAGCAAAACACCTCGCATATAGCATGCGAGAAAGTGGCAGTTTCTGCTTAATCTTGAATCCATAGACAGCGAATAGCGATATTTCTCAAAGTTTCATGCATTCTATCCCGAATAAAAAGGTTTTCTGCTCACATAAAAATAAAAATAACTATGTATATCCAAAAAAACTTAGTTGTTTCTTTATAGAAGTAGTCTAGAGTACGGCGGATTTTTGCTGAGAATAAGTATTTATAAATATTGCCAACGAACTGATCAAACTGTGATGATGGGCCATGCGTGGCCTATTGGATTATTTCAATAGCAGCCGATCAAACGTAGCAATCTCTCCTATGAAGAGATGCAAAGGTGAGTATATTTCCCCTATTTGTGTCGAAATTGTCAATTGTTAGTTGGTCATTTCATAACTCAAATTTTAATTTTTGTTCTCGTTTTTTTAAAAAAGCAATTTTGGCTCAATCAATCACTCGATAAGATACCTCTAAACTTAATCGGTGACCACCTTTTCTCTCAGCAAGATCTACCAAATGCTCAATCATAAGGATTCTTCTCTCAATGCACTATAACCATTGGCTGAGGTTTCAAAATAAAAAAAGCTTTTCATTGAGAGAATGTAAAAGATTATGTAGTTGTATAAACTCCTGCTACTGTCCTCTTTTGGTATGTGAAAAGGCTTAGGAACTGCTTTAGGAGGCAAATGTAGCATTACAAGAAAAATCCAATAAACAAAAAAACCGTTGTGAAAATCCTCTCAATCATAGGTATCGGTAATCGGAGAGCAGACCGACATCTGGTGTTCTGTTCAAAGGAGACCTCGATCAAACCTGCTCTTAAATATTATATTATATACATTAAATTTTCTAGTACATTATATTCCTTTCTGCTGAATGGATTTAAAACACTGAACCCTCCTTCTAATTTGAGTTTTGCATTTCCAAATTAATTACTTCGATCATATTTCCGACCTAGTCTCCCTTGTACCAAAGTCAATAGATGCAACTGCTCCATCTCTTCGTGAGATCTCGTTGAAATAGGGATTCCGGATCTGGCCTTTAAAAGAGTCGAAATGAAATTCACTTATTGGTCTTCGATTATGTCGGAAAACTCAGATCTCGTTGAAAAAACTCATGTTCACAGGCAATCAAGACAATTACTCTTTCACGTATGAATGGAAATTAGTCTTGAACTTATAGATAGAGCCTTTTTATTCTAAAGCATATTGAAAAATATGCAAAAGACTCGTTAAGTCCTAACTAGACTGGTCCTTTTATTCTTAACCGCAGGAGTTTCATCTACAACGATTTTGGTGATCTTTCCGATGACATGAATGACGTAGCTAAGAGCTAAATGCTGATCCGATAGTGATTGTTACACGCAATATAAGCCACTGTGAATGCTGATAGTATGGAGTGATTCGAAATTACGCGCTGGTGATAGATAGGTCGGAGCTTCCAAGCAAACTGAGGGTCTGAACGACAGAGTAAAACTTCAATGATTTAATAATCTGTCGTTTAATTGACGTATTAACAAAATAAGGAGTCTTCAAATAAATCCAAATTCCTATGAATAACAACGTTTGCAGGAAATATAAGCTCAGATTATCAGTCCAAAGAAAGGGAGGTATAGGTACTGCATTTTCCTAAGAGCAAGAGCGATTAGAGAGTGCTTTAGGAAAAGAAATCTACAGAAAAAGGAGTCCAATCAAAGAGCACAAGAGAAATTCACATTGTCCTTTGTCTTCGCAATAATGAGGAAATTTTCTCAGATTAAGAGCAAACCAACACCATCAATTGGGTATCTATATCTTAAAAAAAAATTTCTTAAGTACTTTGGAGGCTCCATCTCAAAATTTGTTTAGAGATGGTTTCATTATAATTGTACAATAGATGATTGCTACCTTCACAAATCCTGTAAACTGATGCATCAGCAAAGAAAGTATAGGAGTACTCTCCCAAGGCTTTTGTGACTCCTGATTAAGCTTTGTTTTTGACTTCAGGATCAGATTCCCGTTTAAATAGTTTAAAAATAATCGTCGATCCATCAGCGAAATCCTCAATTGATATGGCCAACGATTCCACTGATTCAGACGCTAGATATCTACTCACTAAGCCAGCCGAGCCTCCTGTTTGGAACAAAGACGGCATTCTTACAGTCATCGGCAGCGTTCTGCTTATGTTTGTTCTTGGAGCCTTTTATTTATGGGGCGCTATCGGCATCTACATCACTTCTCACCTCAAAAACTACGAGCCAGACCTCACACTTGATTTCGCTGGCATGGTCTTCCCTCTACAAGGCATTTTCGTTGCCGTTGGCTGGCCAATCGGAAAAGTTATCGCCAACAAAGTCGGATTACGAGCATCCATCACCCTTCCAATGCTCCTCATCTGCCTATCCTTCCTCATCGAGTCTTTTGCTCACTCCTTCTGGATCTTCATCATTCTCTACAGCATCGTCGGTTTCCTCACCGGAATTAGCTATTTCCCCCCGATCATCGCCGCTTGGGAACACCTACCACTTCGTAAGGGCAGCGCCACTGGATGGATCGTCGGCGGCTTCGCCATAGGAACCTTCATCTTCGGTATCGTTTCAGTCCAAATCGTCAATCCCGACAACCTCAAACCCACAAAAACCTTCCCTGGTGAGAAACAAAAATACTTCGATTCAGAAGTCAGCGACCGCGTCCCAACCATGCTGCGAGTCCTCTCTGCTTGCTACCTCGTCCTGACAATCATTGGATTGCTGCTTATCAAAGACCCGAAGAAAACAAAGGTCTCAGCCCAACAAAACAATGCAAATACGCCTCTCCTTGTAAATCAATCCACCGATACTGCCACGGAAGATGATTATTTGACTGTTTCCGATGCGCTGAAAACCAAGCAGCTCTACATGTTGATGGCTATGATCTTCGGATCCGCGACAATCGGTTTCTACATCGCTTCTTGCTATAAGACGTACGGTATTAAGCAGCCTGCACTCGATAATGACCTATATCTGACTTGGGTTGGTAGTGTCGCGAATATCTGGAATGGAGGCTCGCGTATCGGATGGGGAACCGCTCTTGATCGCTTCAGCTTTAAAAAGGTCTATGGCGCGCTAGTTATCGTCGAAATCATCGCTGGTGTTACTCTACAGTTCGCTTCTAATTACAAAGTGATGTATTTCGTCTGGGTTTCAGTGCTTCTCGCTTGCGAAGGAGGGCATTTCGCACTTTTCCCAACCTATACTGCGAAAGTATTCGGTCAGGAAGTCGGGCCAAAAGTCTATGGACTCGTTGGATTCGCGTTGATGTTCTCAAACATCGCGCAGTTCCTTATCGTCAAACTTTCGAAAATTGACGATTTCAACATTCTCTTCTACGTGTTTTCAGTCATGGCGGGCATTTCGCTCCTCACGATGTTCTTTTTCAAAGAAGAGCTCTCAATGAAGAAGCTATTAAAATAAATCAGATAACAGCACAGTGACAGACATCTCATTGAAAAGTTTGTAGTAATTTTAAAGCAGTTTGATATTGTCAGTCTTTTTGTTTGCTTAATGCAGTATTCGTCAAATTCTTTAGTTATAAATTGAAAACGAAAAGATATAAATCACAAAATTATCATTTCCATTAACATTTTGGTTTATTCAGACTTCTCTTTGTTGTAAGAATAAGGATAGCATAGCAAAATAGCGATGGTCACGCTCGTTCTTTGGAAAAATTAGTAGTTGGTATAATGAAAGTAGGAATTTTGTAATTGATAGAGGCCAACAACTCACTAGCTAACTTTGAATACTCTGTAATATATATGAAGTATAAATTGATAAAAATATAGCTTTTTCACGTTACCCGCCAATACAATCACTAAGGAACCTAATAACCATGCAAGAAAAAAAAAATCGGTATAGAAAACGCCGTGTACTTTTAATTAATGCTGGTTTGGGGTCAAGCTCGAGTTAAGTGTCATTACTCCGACGTCTTCTGATAAGTAATGAGGATTTGGTAGTAGTAGTAAATAGTAGTGTTTTGCTGGATTCCGAAGTAGTAGTAGAAACCGAGCCCAAGGAAAAAAAGCTGGAATGCTTTTTTAACTGGAGTGAAGGTTTTTCAAAAAATTCTGGGTACTCAACGTGTAAATCCATTTCATCAAGGAATTCCTCAATTCGGCCATAGAGGCTTCCATAATGAATGCCATGAATTTCAGAAGTGCCAGCCTCCCCCTCAGGAGACTCATTTTGGTGAGTAGTAGAGTTCATAAAACCTCGGATAGTAGTAAATTTCGTGATTATAAATCTATAATGATCTACTTTATAGCCAGTTCCATGATGAAACGATTAGAATCAATTATAAAATCTTTTATTGTTTAATTAACGCTCGATTTTCTTACGATCAAAGATTGCCAAACGTCTGAAAAGCGATGAATGCTCCAAAACAACAAAGAGGAGATTCTATTTCCTTACACTAGTTTCACGCTGGTAGATTTGAGGGATATAAAACATTCTTCTGAGTTGTTAATTAAAGAAGCCTTTATTTTAAAATTCCAGGCGCTGAAGAATAAGCTTGCAAATTTATTGATAAGAGCTTGCACAAAAGCGATTTTGAATGGCTCGGTGGGGCTCTGGACTTGAATCTAATTCAAAGGGCAGTTTCAACAGTAATTTCTTTCGCAGTTGCTATCAGCCATCAATAAAACTCAAGATGAGATGCATTCATCTAGAAAACAGCAGTTTAAGAAAGAGAATAGAGTGTTTTCGATAGTGATTGGTGTAAGAAGCTATTTCATGACTGGTAGATTGAGAGAATGATAATCACGATGCTATTCATAATATATACTTTGGAAAAGAGCCAGTTTTTTAATACTTTTTCTCCTATCACTTCATATCACTACCAGTAAAATTACCTAATGTTTTATCATCGGTGAGGAGTTATGAACGTTGATTTGATAGAAAATGGGCACTTTGATTTATGCATAAGTATGATGACTTAAAAAAGAAAGGTGGGTACTCACTGATAATACAACTCGAATGCAGCAATGCAACTTCTCAGCAATCCGTTTATTGTTATAGTACAACATTACAGAAAAGGTTAGTGTCATGGAATTGATAAAACACCAAAATGTGATAGATTCGCTATACATTATTGAGTATGAGTATTTATTCTGGCTTTGTTGTAAGGATTTCGCTCTCAGGAACCTTACGCTCTTCAGTTTCATCTTTAAATAAGTGAAAAAACACTCAGAAAACAATTGATTATGAACGCTTACCTTCTATCGTTGTGATAGGATCAGCTTCTGCGGCAGACATTTTCCCTTCTGCAAGAGACGCTTTCGCTTCTCCAATAGATACTTTCCCCTCTACAACTGAGGGCTTGCTTTGAATTACCGATCCTTGAATCAGCGAACCTTTGTCCTTTGGCACAGTTGCTGTGGATTTTACAAAACCGCTCATCTGACCATAAGCTCTATCATCTAAGCCGGCAGCGCTCATAAGATGCTTATTCGATTCCATAATGAACTGATTATGTTTGAGAATCAACTTCAACTGCTCCTTGAACATGTCAAATTGTCTGCTCATCTCCTCGAAGTGGCTACCTGAGTTCCCGAGCTCCCGATACCACCTAATTCATGTAATATACATATATCAGTCCTGCAATTTTGTTAAAAAAGAAGGTCTACCGATTTGCATATCTAAACTTTTTCATAT
>ENA-UOUE01000678-UOUE01000678.1-compost-metagenome-genome-assembly--contig:-NODE-678-length-26613-cov-5.756143_pt1 | contig 26613 bp, 27 predicted proteins | sample MGYA00238146_ERZ747223 | MGnify/ENA primary metagenome ERZ747223 (study PRJEB28781, sample SAMN06268865) | compost metagenome | isolation source: single cell | place: USA: California, Emeryville, Joint...
GATGGTGCGACGGATGAATGGCAGAAATAGAATACGCAAATTTATCTTCAGATCAAATGAATAACAAAACAAAAGCATCAACGTTTCTTATTGAACCAAGAAGCATGAAAAATAATATAGCACTGGAAATAGTCATCAATAGTTTATTTAGCAGATCTTCTAAATCAAACAGCGAGCGGCCCTGGAAAATAATCGGTGAGAGCAATAAGCGAATTGTTTGTGAAACAAAACTAGAATCGCTTTGATTAGCTATATGATATCTAAGAAACATAGAGAAAATACCTGTACAAAGAATATCAGAATATCAATGGTTCAGGAAATTGAATAGCAAAGGAAGATTTCCCTTTCTTTTTTTTTTAGCAATGTGAGCATTTTCAATTTCATCCAGAATTTGATATACCAGCCTATAGTAGAGAACAATTCATTACCTGAAACATACGCTATTCATGGGTAGTTTTCAAACTTCCGAAAAGAAAAGAGGCTTAGCTTCCCTATAATTATCACATTCTGATTTCATTTTCATTCATTCAGTTTGCTTTAATGTTGCTACCCCATGAAAAATTCCAGAATTTCTTGTGGTGATGATGGATTGCCTGTCGCTGCAATATCATTTTTCTCATTGGTTTACTAATTGCTTCACACAGTAATTCTGACTAGATGCTTTGGTTTTGTTATTCATTTGATCTGAAGATAAATTTGCGTATTCTATTTCTGCCATTCATCCGTCGCACCATCGATGAAAAGGATGAAAAAATTTCATGAAATGCGTTAGTCACAAAGACCATGAGATAGCTAATTGTAATCAAACTATCGGTACGACTTAAACAGCTAAAAAACGTATAATAATACGGTAAAACTTTTTAAGAATGAGATTGTTGCACTACAAGTCGACTGAGTATCCTATTTCGTGTTTAAACCTATTCTCAACTCACGATTTATAGGTTGGATGCAGACTCAGAATATGAACCTTCCATTGAACCACCACAAAATGTTGGTTTAGAAGGGAAAATAGATCATATAAGGCTTACCAAACCTTCTTATCTTAAGCTCATTTTCTTCGTGGTGCTCTCAATTCTGAGCGCGGGCCTCTTACCGATGCTCTGCTTTTGGTTACCAAAGCTGCATATCTTCTTTACGCTCTCTAAAGCTCCAATCCAAGATGCTTCACGAGTGGTTATCTACGGTGAAGGTAAACTGTGAAACAAATCTTTTATTAATCTGAGGATTTCCAAGATGGAACGATACAGATAACGCCTCTCAAGAAAGAGGGAAAAGAGTCTCACAAGGTATATTTATCAAAATGATTTTTTTTTTTCACTCTCTTAATTTTCGAATATCTCTAGACCTTTGAGTTCAGACTGTTTAAATATGTGTTCCAGCCATTGGCAGGGAAATTCATTCCAGTTCAATTTAGCGTCAGTGGACTTTCTTACTCAAAAATTCATGAGAAATACGGGCAAGGAATAGAGGACGATTGTGCCTTGCAAGGACAAATATACTATGGTTGGGCATATTGTCAAATGCTTTTCTTTAATAGCCTACTCAATAGGGCCCAATTTGACTGATATTCCAAGCAAGTCTTGTCTTAGATTATTCATCGAAGAGATCTTGAGTCCATTTTACGTGTTCCAAGTAGGGATTTCGCTTCATTCAGTTCCTCTTATCTCTTTTTAAATCAAAGATTTTCAGCATTGTTGTTTGGTCTTTCGATGACTACATTCCTTATGCATCACTTATTGCGCTAATCACTCTTGGATCGATCCTTGAAACTCTATGGGAGACTCGTATCCAGATCAACAAATTAAGGAAGCTCGCGTATTACGAATGCCAAATCACTGTTTTCAGAAATGGCGCTTTGGACAAACCCTTAACGATATCCTCTGCTGAACTTGTTCCTGGAGATATTTTTGTTGTGCCAGATAACGCTGCTATACCCTGTGATGCGATACTCTTGAATGGTTCCTGTATAATGAATGAGTCTATGCTCACCGGAGAATCTGTCCCAGTCTTGAAGAATTCTCTTCCGTATGGCGAAATTACTTATTCTGCTCAGGAAGACAAGCAATACACTCTCTATGCTGGCACACAATGCATTCAAACTCGATTTTATAAGGGAAATGTCGTTTTAGCTCTTGTCACTGACACTGGATTTGCCACCGTGAAAGGAGATCTTATCCGATCGATGCTCTTCCCGAAACCATCGAATTTTAAGTTCTACGTTGATTCCTTTAAATTCTTGGGATTCCTTGCTTTTGTGGCCCTAGTTGGTAAAGACTTCTTATTATTCTTGAGTTTGTGCTCACTCATCCAAAATAGGATTTGCTATTGACTTACTAAGTCTTCTGAGTTCTGGAGATATCATACAAATCCTGATAAAGGGAGCCGAAATCATAACTGTGACCATTCCTCCTGCACTTCCTGCTTGTATGGCAGTCGGAATAAGCTACGGCCTGGGCAGGTTGTGAAATTCGATTATTGATTGTGCGATATCAAACAATAAATAGGCTCAAACAGCATGGAATGTTTTGTATTTCTCCTAACAAAATTAATGAAGCTGGAAAGATTACCATCATGTGTTTCGATAAGACAGGAACTCTCACTGAAGATGGTCTTGATATCTTAGGAGTCAAAACAGTTTTCATCGACAAAAGTATAGACTTTCAAACTACTCCCTCAGTCAATGAAATGTTCTTAATTAACTCTTTAGATACTGAAAAACTTGGCTTCAGGAAGATGCAGAAAAAGATTAAAGCCTTTAGGAATTACCCTTACAATAAAGCTGAAGATCTTCCACTTTATGCGAATCACTACAAAACGGGAGAGAAAAAATCGATTTTCGAGGCTACTAAAATGCTTCCAGAAGAGTATATGTTTGAGATAATGTCGACTTGTCATTCTCTCACAGCTATTGACGGAAAATTAGTTGGTAAGCAGCTATATATACTCTTTTTTCTTCCTGAGCTAACCTGTCTTGTATTCAAGGCGACCCACTTGACGTCAAGATGTTCGAAGCAACATCGAATGTGATAGAAGAAAATCCCTCAGAAAAATTCGATAACATTGTGCTTGCAATCGTAAAACCAGATGAAAAAATGGGGGTCGAAAAGCAAAAGACCAATGATGCAGATGGTTTGGATGTTTCTGATAATGAACTTGGAATCATTCGCAGATTCGATTTTTCATCCAAATTACAGAGGATGAGTGTTATCGTCAAGCGTCTCGATGAGAATGGATTCCGACTCCATGCAAAAGGTTCTCCAGAAAAGATTCGTGAACTTTGCAGACCTGAAACTGTTCCTGAAAACTTCCACGAAACATTAGAGAAATACGCTGAAAATGGCTATAGGGTTCTAGCTCTAGCAACAAAAGTTCTGAATGTTGGATATAAAAAGATAGCCACAGCCACAAGGGATGACTTTGAAACAGACCTAACATTTATTGGTCTCTTGGTCATGGAAAACCGTTTGAAGCCAGTGACCACTTCTGTAATAAATCAATTACACAACGCGAAGATTAAAACTGTCATGGTTACAGGTATTCATCAGTTAATTCATCCAATAACTCAGTGTCCATTTCAGGCGATAACGTGTTAACGGCCATAAGTGTGGCTAGACAATGCCAAATTGTATTGCCACATCAGAGAGTATTTTTGGGTGACGTCAGTGAAAAGAAAACAGGAGGTCAAGAATACATCGTTTGGAAGGACTTCAACAGATCTGATGTCCAGATTAATTTGGAAAACGATAACGAAGATGGGAGCCGAATTGACCTCACTGAATATGATGTAATTCCTGAAGAAGATAATGAGGAATCATCTGGCCTATATTCAGCAAGTGACTCCATTAGCCTAAAAAGTGAAAATTGTGAAAACAAGAGTCTACGTTCTGGTAAACTTCAATTCCATTATTTTCTCAAATTTCTTCTTTAGTTGCTTCTTACTCTCGCCAAAACACGGGTAGAAGCCAATTTGTGAGAACGATGAGCAGGAAAAAGTCCGCTCAAAGCATTTTCGAAGAATCGGAGGATCCAAAGGCCAAAAATTCGACTCTACTAGATTTAGAGCCACCTTTCTTCGATTTAGAACCTCAAGAATATACTCTGGCAGTAACAGGTAGGACTTTCTTAATAACTCTGGACAAGAAACAATGACTTTATTTTCTAGGCAAAGCTTTTGCTTTCATACTGAGAGAGGCGGAAGAAAACCACAACGCAAAATATGCTAAAATAATGAAAAGAATGCTTAAGCAATGTGCGATCTATGCAAGAATGCTTCCAGATCAAAAGGCCATGATGATTAATCAGCTGCAGCAATTCGGCAAAAGTATTATAGTTGGAATGTGCGGAGACGGTGCTAATGATTGTGGTGCGCTTAAAGCTGCTAATGTGGGAGTCTCACTAAGTGAAGCTGAAGCTTCGATTGCCGCACCATTCACTTCAAAAATTCAAGACATCAATTGTATCGTAAACCTTCTTCGTTACGGTCGTGCTGCCTTGGTGACAAGTTTCCAAACGTTCAAATACGTTGCTCTGTATTCAGTTATTCAGTTTACCTCGGTTACAATCCTCTATTATTTACTTGCCGACCTCACCAACGCGAGCTACTATTATATTGACATATTCTTGATAGTTCCACTCTCAGCTGCAATGGCCATGCAAGAAGCATATCCATCGCTATCAAAGTACCAGCCTAGCGATCGACTAATTTCTTGGCCAATCCTCACTTCCTTTGTAGGACAGGCTGCCATCCAGATCTTCTTCCAGGTAAGAATCAGTCCCGCCATTCATACCTAATTTTTCTAACGAAGGTTGTGGTCACTTATCTATTAGTTACAAACCCTAACTTTTACATCCACAAATGCCAATCTTCGGTCGAAAGTTCTGCTGGTTCCTGCGATTTGAACACAGTAAATCCCATACTCGCACTAAAATTTTGATTCTAACCTGGTGAATAATATAGGCTCTCTTCTTGTTCTCGAACTTTCAATACACAACGGTTGCATTCGCTTTCAATGTAGGAGAACCGTTCCGCCAGCCTTTCTATTCAAATAGATGGTTTACAGGATTCCTACTGATTGCGACTGCTCTCAATATATACATCTGTACCGTTCCTTTTGACTGGGTGGTTGACTTGCTCTCAATGGTGAGATTGGAGTGGGAATTTATTCAATACCTCTTTTTGCCCTTGGTCCTTATCAACACTGCTCTCACTCTGATATGGGAGGCCTACTTCGTCAAGTTGATAACAGACAAAGTGTATAAGATGAGGCAACGAGCGAGAAACGAGGAAATGCAAAAGTTGAAAGAACAAAATCCGGGTGTATCAATTGATATTTCTTCTGATAAATGTTCTGTAAGTATAGCCTAAAAAACAATAATTTCAAAGATGTTGAAATGAATCTATGAAAAATATAAAGTTACATTTATAAAAAGTGCCGAAATAACCAATTGAACATGAAAACTTGTAATATCTATGAAAATATCTGAAATAATGGCTTTTGAGAGCAAGTAAGCTAATCAGACTTCGAGATAAGTAATGTGTTTGAAATAATTCCAAAAAAAAAAAACTATTACTCAATTGCAACCTGTTCGGAACATGGAAAATGTCCTTGAGATTTTGTGAGACAATGCAAATACTGTGATTCTGAATCGCTTTAGTGTTAATTTTTCAGTGTTCTCAACAAAACCCACCAAAGATTTTTAAGGAAAATAAATATCGTCATATAACATAAACTTTCCACAATGTTAGAGACAGTATTAGAGAAGAATAGAAATCCTTGTTTCTTTTCTCAAATGTTCTCAGCTTGTTCAAACAAATCGTCGTGAATAAGAGAGAGAAAAAAAAAAAACCAATGATCTTTGCATTTAAAAAGAAAATTTTTTTCTGAACCTCCGTTTTCGGCTACAATAATAAAGTCCGTAGGCTATTGCAATATTGATTTAAATTATTTGAAAACACTTAATTGAAACGACGTAAACTACTTTTTCTGCACGAAATTCTTTCCGTTAATTGCAAACATATCATTTGATGAACGCCGCTTTGCTAGCCTTTCTAATCATTTTTTTGGGGGCTGTCGGAGATAAGGTGATTAATTTTGGTCGTTGAGTGGTGTTTTGATTCTATCTCCAGATATTCTTCATTGCAGCATTCATGTCTATCAAATTCAATCGGTTCATGGTGGTCTTTGGAGCAATGACAGCGCTTCTTGTTATCCTTAGTGCATCGGCCGCCGCTGGTGAGCATCTATTCTGTGGGAGCAACGTTGTCTAACCCGACTAGGTTTTTTTTTACAGAAATTCATCTCTCATCAAACCACCAAGATAGTCACAACGGTTCTCTTTTTTGTCATAGGCACCAGGCTTCTCTGTGAATTTTATTACTATGATGGGCTCGTAATTACTTCTGTTCGACACATGACTTACGTCTCAATGCTAATAAGACTGGAGAAAAAAGCGTTGCACAAGAAAAAATAAGGGATATTGAGCAGGAGCTGGAGCAGGAACACAAGTCGAAACGATGCTACCTGGAGAGCGAAATGAGTGAAAGCTATGCGACGCCTCATTTCAAATCTTTTAATGTGCAGCCAGAGAGATTCTCATTCGGAAGATCTCAATCGAGACCACCATCAGCATCAGCACTCCTTGCAAATAAATTTGATTTATCTCAAGAAAACTTACAAGAAACTTTCTTCAATAATAAGGCTTCTCCCTCATTTGCTTGGGTGCAATCGTTCAAAGCAGTTTTTTTTGGAGAACTTGGTGAGAAGGCGCAAATATGTACCATTGCTTTATCCACTCTCAACTCACCTTCTAATGTCTTTTTGGGAGCATTGATAGTAACCACATCCATTTGACAGATTATGTGATCAAATAAATTAGGCTCAAGTGATTGCACTCTCTCTGGCTGCGGGTTTTAGCAATTACTTTTTAGATCGAGTCAATGAAAAATGGTGTTTGCTGGCAGCAGGCAGTTTGTATGTAATATTAGGAAGTGTTATGGTGATTTATTAAATTGTGTGTGTTAAACGTGTTTCAAAAAATATTTTGGAACAACTTTCAGCTGACAAATAGGATCTTTCTTAAAACGATCTTTGGTGCAATATGATTCAACAAATTTGTTTTGTGAAGTTGTATAATGAACTGTTGCTACTCTAGTAGCTGCACAGATACGGAAATATGCTGCAATTCGCTGATAAGTGTATCAGCATGCTTGCTGTATATTTAGTATGTTTTTCATCACGATAGATACAGAATTATTGAATAGAGTGAGGCAATTAACTCAGAATACTTAAAGATGGGTTGTTGATGTAAAGAAAATTTGATAATTTATGAATTTCTTCTATAGATTCATATCAAGGGCAAGCAAGCAACACCAATTTTTTATATTTTTTATTTATTTTTTTATTTTTTTGAAGAATTCTTTTTAAATCTTTCTTTAACAAATAAGCATAAGAGATTAACTATATCTTAACTCCCTTCTCGATCCTTTGATTTGGAAGAGTAGAAATAACTTTGAGATCTAACTCAATACCTTTCAGTGTATCTTCTAATTTTGGACTGTATAACAACTTTTTGCACTCCAAAAATCTGATTAATTCTCTCGTCTCGTTCAGGTCTTGCATATTCAATTCCATTTTGTTTGCAGCAGATTCTTTGCTTTTTTCTATGTAATTTTGCTTCAGATTCGGGTAAGAGTACTCTCGATTCGTCAGAAGCCAAAAAGAATAGCCAATAGCAACATCTAGAATACCAAGTAAACATGTAACAGGCTCAGTAACATCCCAGTTAAACGCAACATAGGTGGCGTATTGTATTGCGATTATTTGGGTCATAATCCAACCGACAAAAAGCTTTAATCTCCTTCGAAATTTCATCGTGACTTCCTTATTGATTGATCTTTCAATTTCCTCATATTTGACAAGCTTTTCCTTTAAAAATGTAATTTTAGTTTCTATATCGACGAGTTTGGATTTGGCTGTGAGAGCATTTCGTGTTATAACTTTCTGCAGCACTTGCAGAGTAAATCTTCTATCAATAGCTTCGTCCAGATTTTTTTCTAAAGAATTGATAGTGAGTCCACAAAACCAGCCAAGAATAGTGGCGTCTCTCCGATTGAGTCCGACTGATTTACAGTATTCTTGCACCCAATGCTCTTCATAAGTAGAAGTCGAATCCACTAGAAAAAGAGGGTGATCTACTAAAGTTAGCACTGCGTACCAACGATTATTCAATTTCATAACAAAGTCCGTTTCACAAATGTGTTGGAGCAGTACCGCATTAGAATATTCAATAAAACCTTGATCAAAGAATCGAACATCGGTGATTCCAGCGTGATCACGCTTAATAGTTTCGACCATATCTTTCACAGAGCTTTGAGGGTCTATTTCGATCACCTCCCCGTGGATTCTCACAAAATTTTTTGTGCTCTGCTTGTGCAATTTGAGTATTTCACCTAAACAGCACGTAATCGAATTGTTTTTCATTCTTTAAATTACTGTATTTAATGGTTGCCTGATGGTAAGTAGCACTTTGTTGAACAAAAACGCTCTTAAACACTTGTAATGAAGTCTTTGCTTTGCAAATCATTTGCTTCGAATAAATAGATAGTTATATAAAATAATATCTGATTCTGCTACTCGTTTTTGGACAAGTTACATTGAATTTGTTAATCTACACACCTCTTAATTGCAAACAAAAAAAAACAAAAAACATAGAGATATGTTCTGCCATTCTTTAGTTAACTGCGGTGTTCTACTTTTTCTCTATTCTAGCTGCTCAACGCTTCATTATACACATAGATGTTAGCTCAAACCCAACAAAACAAACCAAATAAATAAACATAAAAAATGGAACTACGCTCAAAGGCTTCATTTGTTTGAGTACGCCAACAATTATCAGAATTGCCTTGCACTTAAATTCTTAGGAAATATGTTGCGGTGTTCTGAGGTTCTGGCAAGAAGTTATTTTCGAAGAATCTATAGCACAAACACAAATTTAGTTCCCTAAACTATCTCAAAAATAATTTTTATAACTTTTTGTTAATAACTATTTCTTGTTGGACTGGCCAGACTTTTTTTGTGTGATTGCGCGCTTAATTGCATCTATGGATTGGAACTGATTTTTTTCTGTCTGCCAGATGTATTTTTTCGCCTTTTTAATCTTTTCTTTGTCCTGTTCCTCCCTTTCTGAGTAGAAGTCATAAGTTTGTATGGTGTTGAATTTTCTCATCGTTTCGAATATCTTCATGTGTACTTGTTCAAATCTTCTATTAATCACATTATCGACTTCTTTATTAATTGGAAGCTCTGATTCTGGGTCGTCATAGGTGTAGTAATGCCTTTTTACTTTTGCATCTGATTTGATCTCTTGCTCTAACTCTTCTTTCGAGAGAGGTGGATTCACTTCAGTAAGTTTTGCTTTGAAATTCACCGGGATACGATAGATATCCCATAGTATGTTTGCATTTTCAAACTTTTCGTAGCTGACGTTGTTCAGGTACTCGTAGTGCTTGACGAAATATTCAGAGATTAAATATACTAAATCAGAGTATCGCTCCACTTTCTCAAATAACACAGTACTAGAAGTAAATTAGAATAACACAAATGAACGAGTGTTAAATTTACCTCCAAACGAGAGCATCAAGTTTATAATAAGGGTTAATACTGGTTTTCGGGTTAGTGAGAAAATGTTGATCATAGGCAGCTCGGTTATTCTTCATAAAATGCGATACATCTTTAATAAAATCGTTCTTCTTTCTGAGATGGATTTTGTTGACTTTGTCAAGAGTCAGATTTTTAAATTCATTCTCTAGAGTTTTTGCCATCTGCTTCGCTTCTTTTGTCTATTGATAGAAAAATATTAGACATCAAGCCTAGTTGCAAGAGGAAACTAACATTTATTTGATTGAGACGGTTCGTCATCAGCCAGATATGCATATTCAGAATAGCATGTTCAATGTGAAAATCTGGAGGAACTCCAAGGTCTAGTGTAAAGCAAGTAGGTGAGATAAATTGGTGAAATGTTTTTTTTTTTATACATCTCGTGAATTCAATTGATTTTATATATGCCTCAGTACGATGCATAAGAGTTTGCACTATTTCAGAAATTCGAAGATTTATGCTGAAGTCAAAGAGATTGTTAGACATTTATAAAAATAAAGGAAATATACTTTTGATAGCTTCTCTCTTCAAATAATTTAAAAAGCAATTTTGCTCTCCATCCTTCTTGGTTCAAGTTCAAGCTTTCGTTGGTCGAGTTTACTTTTCTAAGTAGATCTAAAGGCTGTTTGTACAAATCAATAAATTCGTTGACAACTCAGACATTCTTACCTCATAGACTGGGCTAAAATCATCGTATTGACTGAGATCTCTTGCAACCCAATTCTTTTGCTGTTCCAAGCATTTCTGGTTGGAAACCGTCCACATACAACTTAATTCCTTCCTCTATAATTTACATGATTATTATTATTTTGCCATATCAGCAAACTTCCTAAATTATAGCCATTACCTTCGAAGCGACATATCTCAGATATTTTTGTTGCTTCGCTATCAGATATCTAAATTCAATATCTTTTTCATACTCCGTCAGTGGGTCTCCGTAGAAAAATCGCAAATAAATTTTTCTGCATTTCTCTTTCGTAGATTCATACTCTTGGAGCTTCTCGAGGGGAGGAGTGCGGCTTGGAGATCATGTTAGAAAGTTTTACCAGTTAGAATGCAAATACCCGTTAATTAGCACTTTTCCAACATATTCATCGATTAAAGGTTTGAAAAACTCTTCTCCTGTGATACTTATGATATACTGGGAATTGAGTTCCTCGGCCGCGTGCATTTTCTCAAGCATCTCTATCCCATAAAGTCGTTTCATGAAAACCAATTTCTGTTGATTAAGACTATCGGCTATTTCAGGTATCTGTTCAAGAATGTATATCTTTGCGGCTAAAAAGTAAATTTCAGTTCAATTTTTCTCTAAAACTTCTACGTAGTTCTTCCTTTGTTGTCCACCTCTTCTCAAGGTATGCTTTTACGAGCGGCTCGTACTCAACGATGTTCGGATCATATCTCACCATATTGTTCTCAATCATCTCCGAAGCACGTTGGTGCTGATTTGAGTAAATCGTAAAAAAGGACATACATTTGTTGGACAAGGTTTTCGCTTTCGTTCCAAGAGCTTTCCGGAAGATATTGGACTGCATATAATGATAAAAGCTTTTTTTATTTGATTCGGAGAATAGCAAGATTAATAAGCAAATTGCAATTTGAATCAACTTCAAATACATGAAAATGCTACTAAATATTTGGTTGATTGTGCTAGTCGACACAAAACGTTCTAGGAAGACTGCTATGAGAAATTACATTGTAAAATTGGATCAGTTCTCTCACTTCAAGATTCTTGGATTTTTCAGAGAGAATGGACTTGTTACCATAACTTAAATGACAATAACAAGAGGAAAAACAACAGAATTTTCGCATACGAAATTCATAATTGCATAATCAAGTTTTGCTCATTTCGAAAATCCAATATGAATATATGATTTATTTTTGAATGGGATACTTGACTATATAGATTTCATCTATTATGATACAAATAAACTCTTCATTATTTCTCCACTCGAGTTGATATTTTCTGCCCCCAGAACCTCTGTTGTCTTTTTCGATGTCGTTCTTCGATATTTCAAAAATCTTCTTATATCTGTTTCCATAGCCCATCATGTTGTCAAAAAATCCTGATATCTATGAAAGAGGAGAAAGAAAGAAAAATAAGCAACAAAGCTGTGGAAAAAATCTAATAAATACTCTCCAGACTCGAAGGGTGAGATCCCCCTTAGAAAACGAAGCGATATGGGATCCACTTTTGTCAAAAATAACCGCATCGATAGGAGCAATGTGACCTTCTAGAATCTTCATACAAGTTGCTGTTGCGAGATCATAAATAACGATGGTATTTTTCTTTGTAGCAATAGCAAATTTCTAAATAGTAGCAAAAATTATCGCGGATTAGCAAAAATAAGAAAGCAATATGTTTTGACAACCTGGACCACTTGATTCATGGAGCACGAAGAAAATGTTTCGATTATTGTTTGAAGGGCATTTATGGCAGCTTTCTGACAATTTTTTCTCAAAGTGCGGTTGTTCGGATCCAAGCAGCTGATGAGGGTAAAAGAATGGGAAAATAAAATAAAATGAAGAGAGTCCAATTACTAAAGTATTGCTTCTACCAATTTTGGTAGCGAGGAATACGCTGAGTGTGGACTGGATTCAATATATTTCCTGATAATGTCGATAACAATAGGAAGGAGAGTGATTGTCAATTCTGTATTTTTCGTTTGGCGTGTGATAAAATGAATGAACTGATCGCGATAATGCTCTCCTAAATTCACCAGGGCTCTATATCATGGAAAAAGTGTTGAATATTATTATTCTTGGAAAATAGGGTATGTGATACTTTGAGGAGGAAACCTGGATAAAATTTCGAATGTCATTAGGTTGCTTGGAGAGTTCTGAAATGAGTTTTTTAAATTTCTGAATTATTTAATGAATATGAGCTTAAGAAAAAGATTTAGGTTACTTGTTCTGGAGTTTGAGATTTAGAGACTTTTGTGGGGGATGATTCTTCATTGATGCGGAAGCTCTGTAACATTTCTTCGTCCATTGTAACGGAATAATATAAATTTATCTTCAAAATATTCCAAAAAATGTCTTCAATTTTTTTAATAAATTGCTTGTAGCGACCAATCCCATCAACAAATAGTCTTAATGCTGCTGAAACTGAATTTGGGTGGTGGAGACACTGATCAACACTAGAAAATGACAGTTTTCAATTTGTTAATTCAATAAATAAATTAAAAAAAAAAAATACTCTATCAAGTTTATAATCTTTCGGGCAGCGAAGTCCTTCACTTCAGATCCAACGTTATCATCTGCAGCAGCAAAGCATGACCAATACGAGAGTAGGGAGAGAAATGCTGTTTCCATGTTGGCAAGGGAGATTATGTTTTGATTTGCAGGATTTTCGAGACTGATTCGAATATAACGATAGATTCTTTTAGCTATTTCTGAATATCCTTCAGTTGAATCTTCAATAAATGCAGGCATCATCAAATGAGTGACTGATAATACGGTTTCGTGATCTGGAATAGTAATAAATTGACTCAAGCAGATGCTGCTGATTTTTTTGAAGTTCTCAATGTCTCTGGGACACTTGTGTAGCAATAAATTCGCCAACTTTGATTTTTCAACGAGCTCTTTTTCTGATTGAGAAGAAAATTGAACCTTGAAAACTAGTATTAGACAACGATAAGTAGAGCACATGATACCATAAGTGACAGTGCACAAACAGTTGATAAATATTCGCTTGCCTGCCAGTTCTGTTGGCTCAATCGAGAACTTGAACTAAAATTGTGAAACTGAATATTTGCAGCTGAAACTTGTATTTCTGAAAATTTGTTGGAGACTTCACTTTTGATTGGTACGAAATCTTCAGTGTCCACCGAAGGTTCTACTGTTTCCGAAATCAAAAATGAAAACGTTTCGCCGACTCCTTGAATCCCATAGTACACGTCAAACGTTGGAAGATTATGTTTCGTGATTTTCTTGATTTCATGGTCAATACTGGCGTCAACTCCCCATGGGTACATGTCTGACATTAATGCATATCCAAATTCTGTCTGTTCGGGCGATCCCTTTCTATGCTTTTCAGGAGCATCGGGCATGACTACCAACTCATAATCCTGTTTCTCAAAACTCTCCTTTTTCAATGATGCTTTAGATGATTTGATGCGTCTGGTCCCGTAGTTCTCAAATAACTGCTTTGGATCAATAATAATAACATGATAGCTTGAGCTTAAATTCAAATTGAGGAAGCCGATTCCACCGGCTGTGAATTGATTCGAAAAGAGGGAGCTGTTGCCATAATGAGATAACCAAATTAGCTCAGGATTCTGCAAAATTGTGTCTTTAGAATGAGAGATCTCACCTACTCTCTCTTGTATCATTTCGTATCTTTTATGCAATTCTGACTCATGATTTTCGAAATGAAAAGCTTTTTGAAAATAGTCTATTTTATTTTGCTGGCCACGAGTATTATACTCAAGGACACCATGAATTGAAGATGGAAAATGTTTGGATCCATGTTTGTTGAAATACTCGTACTTATTCGTATCAAAATAGGCCTTTTCATAATTGTCCAGGAAGTTTTGGGCTCCAAGTGCGAGTGAATAATTTTTCAGTTCTACACTTCTTTCAAAAATACCACTTAATGCTGAAAAAATATTCAAAGTCCCGTTGATAGTGAGCACCAAAAAATACTCCTGCAGAGGATGTATGAACAATCCTGCCACAGGCTCATCATTCATGATGCAAGTGAACATCACTTTAAGTTTCTCAGCATCAAAGCATACCACAGTGTGGTTTTTGAGTATCAAACCAAACAAGCCGCCTTGTTGATTTGCTGATGAATTTTTTGTATACAGATCACTCTCATCCAGATCATGAGGACTGAAAGAGTCAAAATTAAGCACCTTGATCTGGAGAATTCGTTCAAGAGAGGAGCTCATGATTGATTGGAAATTTCCCAAATTTGTTATATTCATGGGAACCAGACACTTATCCTGCTTTTCTTTTTTTTGATCCTTCACTTCTTCTCCTCCTTCGTCATCTTCTTCTTCAGTATCATTTTCAATGTCAGTAGACTTCCATTCTGATAGAGTTATTGGATATACAGCAAATTTCCCTCTCCCTGAAGAAGCAAAAAGCATATTTTTATGAGTAAAAAGGTTTGTCACAGGACTCGAATCAAGATCGATAACAAAGTAGAAAAAGTGTTTTGTATTTGCTTGGAATTTCAATTCGAAAATAAGAACTCTGCCTTGGTCCGTTCCCAACGCATACATTGGTGCAACATCTTCATAAAATACTACTGTTGTGATTTCAATCTTCTCATCCTTCTGAAGAATACTCGAGACTTCAGTCGTTCCAAACGATTGGAGGAAGGAGGAGTGAAATATACAAGTGAGAGAATCAACTGATTTAGATTTCTTGGGCTGTAATGAGTAGATCATGGTTGATTTAAGAATATCTTGCTTATTGCTGCTTTCATCGTTCTCGATATCGAAAATTGAAGAGCGTCTTCTTTTGAATTTTCGATAGGGACTGATCATATCATTTTGAAAGGAATTAGTATAGTAATATTCTTCAGGGTTCTTGTGTACATGAGCCAAGAGATCGTAGAGTCTAAAGCTAGAGTTAGTGTGATCGAAATACAGGAATTGTCGGCAGTTTTTATCAAGAGCTAAAATATTCTTCTCAGGTTGCGAATTTGCAGGAACACCTGTTTTGGATGACAGTGAAATCCTTCTCGAAGTATTGCTATTTATCAAATAGATTGGCTGCAGGTTGATCTGTGCATGCGATAGTTCTTTCTAATAAAGATTTCGAGAGAATTTATTTTTTTTTTAAAAAAAAAAAGTTAGAGATACCAGCTTCAGAAAAGAATAGTCTGGACAGTTTTTTTGATAGTCGTGTTCGATATTTTCGTTCAAAGTAAGCCAGAAGGTAATGACATCTTTCATGCTCAGATGAAATACGTTTCCAGTCTGCAATAAACAAAGTATTGGGTAAGAATATTTATGAAAGCGGAAGCATATAATTTACAATGTCCAGGATTAGAAGAGAGTCGTATTCATCGATTTGCGCAGATTGAATTTCTCGAAATTCGCTTGAGTCGTTTATAAAAATACTTAAGTATTTCAACCGAGTCTGGGTGAAATCTGCAATTTTGAAAAGGTCTTCCAGATCGAGGACGACGAGTTTGCGATTTAGGAGAATGATAATAACACTTGTAGAATGGAGTAGCAATAAATCTATGATTTTCGAATCCTCGCTTGGAGCTCCTTGCAGATATTTGATTTCTTCGGGTAGCACCTTTGCTAGTAACAACTTCTCTTTAAAATCTTGAACGAGGGATTTTGAATGGTTGGCGTTGGCCAGGTAAGCCTCATAATTGCAAATTTCAATTTGGTTGAGTTCCGAAATATCCCAAATATGTACTTGGCTGTCTTCATCTAGTTGAGATAATGTATTTGTAATGGGTTTTGAAAGGAACTGGTACTGATTGCGATGAGCTCCTTGTTATATCGGACATGAAAATTTAGAAATTTTGCTTTGGTGGAGCTTGTGAATGTTCTGACAATGCGCATTTTCCAAGCGTCACAAATGAAGAACTGATTTTCAGATCCTAGACATCGTACATTCAAGTCAAATTCAAACTCAACTATAGTAGGTACCCTGACAGACAAGAAATCGCTTTCTATGGCTAAATAACGGTTTAACTCTCAAAATATGAGAGGAACGATCAAATAGTTCAGTAGATGACACGGATATACATCTGCCATCTTGGATATCCCAAATCCTCAAGCGGTTGTCAGCATGAATGGAAACCAAGCAATCTCGAGAGCACACCTAACACATATTGTAAAGAAACGTACTCGGAGGACATTACTTACGAGAATCTCCGGTTCAGGCATCTGTATCGTACATAAAGATTTTACTTCATGTGTATTTTTGCCCAATGATGGGACCATCAATACTGCAGGGTCAAAATGATCATCCTTAATCTTCCATATAATCAGCTCGCCTGTGTCTGAACCTGTAATAAATCTATTTTGTCCAAAGAATTCTTGAATCGAATTCACAGAATGTCCACTGATTGGGTCACATTTCAGGAGAAAAGGTAGAATTAAGCTGTCGCTCATGTTTTTGAAATGTATCTGCTTCTTTTGATTAAATTGAAAACACTTAGCTATTTTTATTCATGAATTTAAGGACGTATCAAAATTGAGATGATTAATAAGACAAAAATTTCTCGAGCTAGATGAATAAGATCAGGTAATGCTCCATATTTTGATTGGTACTCTCGCTGACTTTCAAAAGCTTCTTATACCGAAAAATGTTGATCAATGTCCACCTAATTAAATCAAATCTGAATATTTCAACAAAGATCTCCGACCTCATATTTAGCTTTATTGTTGCTTACCTGTTCTTTTCAAATTCATATATGATGACATGCCATTTGAACATAATAGGTTTTTCCAAAAGGGAAGAATTTACTTTTTCGGCAGCTATCTTCTATACTTTTTGCACACTAGTGATTCTGACCTCTTTTAATAATTACTACACTTATTTTGTCCGTACCTAAGTTTATTTTGATGAGATTGACACCCAAACAAGAGCCGACAATAACTGCAAATGTAAGACACAGGCAAATACACTTCTTGTGGCATCTCGCCATAGCCAGTTAAGAAACAATAATATAGCTGTTGAGGGAACTCTTCGCTGTCTCTCTCAAACAGAAAATGCCCCCTCTTTATTTTTACAACTGTTTCTACATTTCGAATAACTATTGATTCTGAAAATAAGAAGAATTATAGCTGGAAACTTCTCAAATATACAAGTGTCAATTGCCTCGAAATTTAACCTTAGAATTGAATTCTACTCCTACTGATGAATCGATTGCTCACACAAAATATTTCTTTGCTTATATAGCATGTTGAGCTGTTTTTACTAAATTATTTGAGGGAATTTACATCGTAATATCAAATTTTCATCATCTTAAGGTGTGTACATGTATATAGAGTGAATAAAAGTCTCCTTATTTGTTTGTAGCATTTTTCGACTTATTTTTTTGTTTTATTTTTTTTTTTGGTTTGTTTTAAAAGGAATCGAATAGCATGAATCACAATAGTGAGTTTGTTGATTAGACCTGACACACTCTAAGCAGCTTTATTGAGCAAGTGTTGAAGCGAGAGCTTCGGATTAAGGATTTTTGGATTCTTCTTGTGTAGACTTTGATTCGGTGACACTTGGACCATTCAACCTCTTGAAATTTGATCTCGTTATTCCGCCCAGGGGAGCGGCATTTTTCTCGGAGCCATTGCTTTGTCCTTTGTAACTCTCATGTTGGCCTCCCCTATTCTGGTTTGATTGCTTGCTCTCATATTGAGTAGCTCCTTTGCTAGGCTGGTAAGAGGTCTTCGCTTCTGGCTCCGTCTTTGTTGTGCTCGAATCAGAGGTTTTGGTCGTGTTGGTTTGAGCGAGCGTTGGGAAATTATCCATTTGTTTGAGGATTTCCGTGCTATCTGGTTTAGGAGCATTTTCCAAGACTAGGTGGCTGTTGAAGAATCCAACATTTCTGGAAGGTATATTGGAGCGACGAATCATTCCGCCCTCACTCTTTGTATTGACAGACTCAGTAGTTTTGTAGCTTGACGGTTTGAATGAGCTTTCTCGGTACACCGGAGTCGCATTTTCATAATAAGCGAAGTCTTTCGTATCCAAATTTCCAGCACTTTGAGAATGTTTCATCATTTTCTCTTTGAATCCTTTAAAATTCATTATTATTACTCTTGATTTGTTAACAAATTTACTTCGGTCATTGATGAAGCTGAACAGCTCTTCAGGAACTCTCTGACCGTTCTCAGATAAGATTTTGATCAGCTCTTTGGCAAAACGAGCATCATCTTCAGTGAAGAATGTGAACGATGTGCCCAGCGCTCCGGCACGTCCAGTACGGCCAACTCGGTGGACGTATTCTTCCATTTGAGTCGGGAAGTCGTAGTTTATAACATATCGAATGTCCTTCACATCTAAACCTCTTGCAGCGAGATTAGTCGCAACAAGGATCGGGACTCTCTCATCCTTGAATAGACTCATAATTTTATCTCGATCCTGAATTTCATCAGTAAATCAGTAAGAACTTCTCTTTATTCAAGCAACTCATACCTTTTGTGATTTATCACCATGGATCGAAATCGATCGGTATCCTTTATCTTGCAGCGTCTTCGAAACCCAGTCAGAGGTTTTCTTAGTTTGACAAAAGATCAGTATCTTGCTTCCGTCGTATATTCCTTTCATCAACTTGAGAAGCCTATTGTTTTTAGAAAGGATCATGATTAATATTTCAGCAACTCGAGATTTCAATTTACGAATCGAATTTTTCGTCATCAAAAACGACTTTCACGAGTTGTGTGATATCTTTATTTACGACAAGGTCATCTTTGCCGACAACCACTCTGATTGGCTGTTCCCTATTTTCAGAGAAGTTAATGGAATCTAAAGATGACCAAAATTTTACTTGCAAAGATCAGCAGCGAGCCGTCTGACTTCTTGAGGCCAAGTTGCTGACCACATCAAAGTTTGGCGATCTTTTCGAATGTATTCGACGATTTTTTCGATTTGAGGAATAAAGCCCATGTCAAGCATCTTATCGGCTTCGTCTATGACGAGATAAGAAACTCTCTTCAGATTTGTGTCTTCAGATTCCAAGAAGTCGATAAGTCGACCAGGAGTGGCGATAACTAGCTCGCACCCACTTCGCAGGTCTTTCTTTTGAGGATAACGATCCGCACCACCATAAATACAGGTGGCTCTTAATCCCGAAGGGATGCCAAATGGTTCAAACTCGCTATGTATCTGCATGGCAAGCTCTCGAGTAGGAGCGAGCACTAATGCAATTGGACCGTCTCCTCTCTAAACGAATTTTTGTTAGAAACAAATATTTTGACAAGATGTATATACCCTTAGCGGTTCCTGTGCTTTGATGTGAACAATCGCAGGGAGAAGGAAGCCGAGAGTCTTGCCTGAGCCTGTTTGAGCGATTCCAATAAGATCATGACCTCCAAGCACAATCGGCCACCCTTGAGCTTGAATTGGCGTTGGAAACTCAAACCCTTTTTTTTTAATCACATCCAAGATATACTTCGGAAACGAGGACTCCTCGAATGTGGTTATTGGATTTGGAGCATTGTCGGATTTCACGGTAATTTTAGCAGTCTCTCTGAAAGCTTTTACATCTTCAGGAGTTCTATTCTTGACATTCTCACTTTCCTAGAGATTTAGAGTTGTGATCAGAAAAAGAGTTAAGGCGTTTTGTGTTACCTTGTAGAAATTCTTTTGAATGTGGACCAGCTTTTCTTTGGACTCCGTCTCGAGTGATTTCGTAAAACCTCCATATTGATAATCAGCATCACGGCTGAAAAATTTGTTGTTGTTGCTGTCTTTGCTGTTGTAGTTGTTGTAGTTGTCTTTGTAGGAGTTGTAGTTGCGATTCGACTTGTAAGCATAGTCTAAAGGAGTCAAAAGATTAAAACGAAGGAGATAGGATACCATCAGTTTTGGAGTAATATTCCTTTTTCGCTTGGTACACTGGGGTCCCCCCAACTATGTTTGAAGAAAGAATTAACAATTATGATTTTTGAAAAATACTTGCTTCTTTTATGAGAGGAGTTGTTGTAGTCTTGATTTCTGTCGGCCATTGCGTGTTCTTTTGACGTTTGTAGCAAAAATTTTTTTAAAATTCTGAATATTTCAATTTATGTCAATTTTGATTAATTTCTTCAGTACGAAGAGCAATTTAAGAGTTACGATTTTGATTTCGAACTTCGACTGTCGTATTTTTTCTAAGCGTTTATTTATCAAAAGTCGTCTCGAAACAAAGCTCAAATTGGAAACGCAAATAAAATAGTTTCGCTGGTAGAAAATTTTCAAATCAACGAAAGGAAGAGAGATGATCAAAATACAAATGTCACCAGTGGATTTCAATTCCCAGAAAGCGGAATGGACGGTTCTCCGGTTTCTTCCCATTCTCCTGGTCATTTTCATTATATCGTATGAATACTCGATGTTCATATGGCTTACTCTCCCTCGGCTCATATCAGTTGTAAGCTCTCCTCTACAATTCTCCCTGCTTTTCTCATCAATGTATTTTTTTAATTTTTTTTTTAAGTCACTTTCAAACTATAAATGATTCTAATTTTCATCATGGTTTTCATAGCATCTCTATTTTGGTATCGTGCACAGTCTGGTATTCCATTTCTTTGTTGGGCTGCTTGTCGTCTCTTACTACAAGAGTATAGTGACAGATCCTGGAACCGTACCTCGTGATATTGTATTCATTCTTAAGAAATTTCAAAATTTTGACTGCGTTTGTCATCATCAGAACGATAATTTCACAAATGTTGAGGAGATCAAAGAAAAAGCAAGAAAGCAAATGATTTACAGACTGCTCAACAATAAAGATATTGACAAACCAAAAGTTCTCAAGAATTTGGGTCTCCCATCAGATTTTGATATAAAAGAGCTTGGACCGATCAATACAGAGTGAATTCTTTTTCTCGATGATTTCACTCATTCGAATTTACAATAGTGTAATCAACGACATTCAACAAATTTCTTACTGCATGAAATGCACGCAAGTGAAATTTCCACGGACCCATCACTGTAAGACTTGTGGGATGTAAGCGTCAACTTTTCTTGCGAGCTCCTATTCTTAATTTTATCATTAGGTGTATTATTAGAATGGATCACCACTGCCCTTGGATTGGAAATTGTGTTGGACTATTCAACCATAAATTTTTCATTCTTTTCCTAATTTATGCGACGATCAGTCTCTCTATTGTCACACTTACTAATGCGGCATTTTTCTTTTTTGAACCAGAAGCGTTCACAGCAGTAAAAATGTTTCTTGTTGTCTTCTCTAACTTATTATTTTACAAAAAGGACTTTACAGAATTTCAAATGACAAATATGCAAATTAATGCCTTAACTTCGTTATGTTTGGCCCTTGCTATCGGTGGACTTGGTTGCTTTCAAGTAAGCTCAGCGCTCAAAAATATGACTACAGTAGAAAACCATATCAGAGAAATGAGGAAGAAGGTAAGTTTAAACATTTCAATCATTTCATTAGTTGACGCTGTGATTAGAATCCTTTCCGCAAGATGAATTCCTTTGAAAATCTCGCTGATATCTTTGGTACTGATATGAAACAATGGTGGCTCCCAGTTCGACCTGAATTCTACCCCCATCAAGAATATATCCTTTCAACAATAACTCACTGAACAAGATATTATTAAATATATTTACAATCAGATAATTGTTTTCTCTTCCAGCTCTCGTTTGAAATCAATATATCTTAACTTATATCTAGGAAAGGAAGAGAAAGTAACATTATGTATACGTTAACAAAAAGAATAAGTTTGAAGATCACTTGAATTTGCTAATTTCTTTCATTATTTCTCCCAATCAGATCGATCCTCAATGAAATCCAATTATTATCAATATCAAACCAAAAATGAAAATAGTCAGACTGCCTCTCACATTAGAATTGAAGCGGTAAAAGCAGCTGTAAAATCTTTCTTTTTCAAAAATTTGAGATTGGCCTATCAACACCAAAAGTTTCTTATTCAAGCTGTTTTTGTTGAAGCCGGCGTTGATAACAAAGTGACTGCTAAAGCAATTACTTTTTGAAAATGATTTGTATTCTTTCAAGATTGTTTGTTCTTTACACAACTAGATTTTTTTTTTTGCTGCTCTTATGAATAAAAGAAAGAGAGAATGCAATGCGAAACAAATGAAATTAAATATTTCTCTCTCTTACTTATTTTCAGTCTATTAGTCAGCTCCATAGCTAGGCGTGAAAGATAAATTCTGAAGAAAGTTTTTTCCCGAGCCCGGCACAGAGGTCTTTAAATGCCTTGACGAATATAGTTTTCCAATTTCCAGCAAGGTCATTTATAGTGATAAATTGTCCTTGAAGGAAAAGCTTGACATGCTTCTTCACGAAGGCCTCCAAATTGATCCCTTCAAAATTCATATCTTCTATACAGGTCACGGGTTCCTTTAAGAACTTAGAAATCCGAACATCGTTGTGATTTTTGTCTATATGGGTCTTGAGTGTCTCATCAAATGGGACCCAGTGGTATGTGATCGGACATAAGAGCTCTGCCGGTTCATATTCGGCCTTATAGACCATCTTTTGGCAATCTTGGATATAGTATCCTAAGTAATAGTATTGAAATTCCGGAAACTTGGTTGAAAGGTCTTTGATAAACTGGATCTCTTTGATTGCACCGATTACACCAAGTTTGAGCGGCTTGTATATTGGATCGTAAAAGAAATAGACCGAGCTTAGCGCTTTACTTGTGAAATCAACCACTCCGATAGCCGCCAATTTCCCGTCAAAGTAATATTTCATGTGATAGCAGCCCAATTTGAGCTTACGAGATTTGTCTTCTGACTCAATTTCTCCGTAATCCAAGGCCTGGAGACAAAGGAAGTCCTTATAGCCGTCTTTGCTTTCTTTTTGAGACCCATGAATTTCGCGGCAATAGTTCTTGTACATCTCAAAAGTAGCATCGTCACAACTAGCTTTTGCTAATTTTATCTCGAATTTTATCTTTTTCTTGTTTGGATCAGCTGCTGGGGCTTTGGTTTCCTCAATCATTTTCTGAGAATCTGCTTTTGGTTTCTTATTGTCTTTATCGACCTTCGGCTTCTCTTTTTGGGTTTTGATTTCTTCCATTTTGGTCTGATCTTGACTCGCCAGTTTCTGATCATTTTTGCTTTTTTTCTCAGGTTTTTCTTCTTGCATTTTCAGCTCGTCACGGAAAGAAAAGAAAAAGTACCCATTCTCTTTTATTTCTACCCCATAGTTTGAAGGAATGATAGGTTTGCAGACATCCAACACCTTTTCTTTGATCTTGGCTATGAAATCTGGAAGCTTGAGCTCCGGGAATTTTTTCCGGTTCTCTGCGTAGATTAGATTCAGAAAGTTTGATGAGTAGACTTCTTCATTCTTCTTCGGCTGCACCACTTTAAATTTGTTGATGCCTTCGCTTTTTACTTCTAATGCCCCATTAAGAATTTGAAGAGCCTCTGAGAGGACAGGAGCAATTTCGGCGATTTTATCGAGACAATATTTGTTGATCATGGCTAATTCTTCAATTTTATCTCCTAATGGCTGCTTCTTTGGATTCTCAGTCTTTTTTTCTTCATCTATTTTTTTCCCTTTTTGTTCCTCCTTCTTTTTAAGGTCCTCCAAGGTAATCTCACCGTTCAAGAATTTGTTGAATTTATTCAAGGCCTTCTGGTGGGATTTTCTCATGACGTAATTGTTTACATTCATGCGAATTGTGAAGGGTTTGCAGCAGCTAGTCTCTAGGTTGACTTTGTAATAATATTCACCGCATCTTCTCCATCCTCGGTCCATTAACACTTGATAGTCTTGGGTTGTCATTTTTTTCACGCTCATCCCTGTCGACGCAAATGCGTTCTCTTTTTTGCAGTACCCGCATTTATGAGGGCTATACCCGTGCACGGATCTAAGGTCAGGCATATGCTCTGTGTTCATTCTGGCAAAGTTTCCAAGTTGGACTGCTATTTCTCAATATTACTTAGATTATTATAAATTTTAATGTTTCTCGAAAGATCTCTGATTTCAAAAAAAAATTGCGTTGAAAAAAGCCAAGATAATATTCGAATATTTCAGCTCACAAAATCTCCTTTTAAAAGCAATTGTCTTAAGGTTTGACAATTTAGTACAGCTGTGAGATGTATCTCAAAATTTGAAAAGAATTCTTTTGAATTTAGATCACTGTAAGGTTTCTAGTGGCTGAAAGATGCTGATATACATGTTTCTTTTGAGATTTTTTTGTAACTGAATCTCGACTGGAAACTCGTTCCCTCGTTAGTTAAAGTTATTGAGAGGCGGACAAAATGCGCTCTTTCTATACATCTCTGCTTACAACCTGCACAAATCCTATAGATTTTTCGAAAATGTTGCTTTTCAAAGGAGCGCTCACATGAAATGCAGAAGAAATAAGTACTTAACATAAACTGATCTAATAAATACAGATTATAAGAAAAAATTATGGATTTGTCTTTTTTTTAAAGAACGAGTCTATTGGCTTGAATTTGTATGTCTTCTCGGCTTTTTTATCATTTTTCAGAGCCAACACACTATCTGATGTTTTTGCCTTTTTCAGTAAAGGTGCTCCTTCTTGACTGTCTTCAGTTTCTGTAGTTCCAGGGGCACTTTTAGCGCTCGGCTTATCACCTGTGATATGAGAGACATTTTCTAATCTATCTGGAATCGAGTGAGCTTGCCTGTATTTCTTTTTAAATGGATTAAGATCACGATCTAGTTCTTCGGCTAGGTGAAAATCCATATGGCTTTGCTTCGTCTCAAGCTCAATGTGCTCAGCACATTTTTCGCAGAAAAATTTTTCTGTTAGATGTTCAAGTTTTTCCTCTCCAGTCTTACTTAGTGGGTCTACCATTGTATTTTCAGAACTTTTCTGGTCGAAAGATCTTTTGTTTTTAAGTTCCTTTCCTTTCTCTTTGGCGTATGATTCGAGATCAAATTTATACTTCTCAAAGTCACCTTTGATAAAACGACTTGCTGTCAAATGTAAATATGAGCAAGGATAAAGTTGCTTTTTCACAGACTCAATTAGTTCTTGAGCTTTTTCCCAAACAATTTTACGGAACTGAGCTTTATTTCGGTTAAAATTAACATTCAATGATTTCGTCCTTGAACTCAAGCTGCTCTGATCATAGTAGCTAATTGAAATCGACTGAGGTATTAGGCCAGATTGCTCATAAAAATTAACCAATCTGACGGCAAGATCAGCAGCTATCACTTCCAGCATTCCTTGTAGTTTTTTTGGATCAGTCACTGCCGAAAAAATTTTGCTCGATGTTATTGATTTGTTATCATAAGTTTTTTCTTCGACCCCTTCACCATCGTAGCCTCTGCAACGAAAATATATCCATTTTGCAGCAGTCACATCATCTCCAATAATCTCCTGAATTTGTTTCAAATTTAGTTTTTGAATTGAGCCAATCGTGTCAAACCCTTTTTCTTTGAAAAGGGAGTGCACTTTCCCTCCAAAATTCCTCAATTTCTTCACATCCAGATTTTCGATAGCCGATATGACATAGCGAGGAACAATTGTGGCCTGGTTAAAAGGTTTGTTCATTCCAGAAGCAAGTTTAGCTAACATCTTATTATAAGAAATTCCAGCGCTACCTGTGTACTTTAGATTGTTGTATATATCCATTCTGATTTCTTGTGCAATAAGACCACCAAGAAACAGAGCTTTGTCGAGTTCTGTTTCGGGCACAAAATGTTCTCCTCCAGCCAGTTTTCCTGGCCACGCATCTTGCCATTTCTGAGCAAAAAGATTGTTGTTTAATTGCTCTTTTACCTCAGCCGTGACATCCAAGAAAGCCTCATCGATTGAAGCCTTTTCAACAATTTTGGCATACTTTTTTAAAATTTGAATGATCTTATCGCAGGCTTCCCTGAAGATTTCCAAAGATACCTTCTCCTTAACACGGTCATGTCCAACGTCTCCCTGACGTTTCTCATCAAGAGTCAGACTTTGAAGATCTTTCTCATTGTTGAAAGCCAATGTGTCAATATGTGCGAAAATTAGGTCTGGACATTTCTGCTTGGCTTCCCAATAACCCATATATGTTTTTATGCCAAGCTTACGAGCTGGATAGTTCACAGCGATTAAATTATTCCACTGCCTTAAAGCGAAAGGCTTTGACGGATCTATTCCAAGCCTGACCTGCTCTATCTGAGCATAAAAAGCATCCATGTCGACGCATATAATAACCTTAAATGGTATCAAAGGAGAAGAGGACTCTACCATTCAACTGAATTTCTATTATAAATAAAAACTATTTCGGTATGTATTTCATATCTGTTTCCACTGATTCTAAAATTCATTTCACTTTTGTAAGAGATGCTTCACTTTGTTAAATGAGGAGGAAAAGC